>PPCM01000160.1_pt1 | contig 98505 bp, 68 predicted proteins | sample 1555541 | NCBI WGS metagenome assembly PPCM01 (sample SAMN05284479, study PRJNA326546) | Marine sediment metagenome, whole genome shotgun sequencing project. | isolation source: marine sediment | place: Germany: Wadden Sea | collected 2012-09-05 | reverse complement strand
GACCTGCCCTGAAAACAATTTTAAGCCGATATGTCCGGGGACCGGCCTGTGTTATGTTGAAACTATTTTCTCAAGAAAATAGCTGGCAATATAGGTTTTCGACCTGCCCTGAAAACAATTATAAGCCGATATGTCCGGGTGCCAGCCTGTGTTATGTTGAAATCATTTTCTCAAGAAAACAACCGGCAATATAGGTTATCGACCTGCCCTGAAAACGATTTTAAGCCGATATGTCCGGGCGACGGCCTGTGTTATATTGAAACCATTTTCTCAAGAAAACAGCCGATATTATAGGTTTTCAACCTGCCCTGAAAACGATTTTAAGCCGATATGTCCGAACGACAACCCATGTTATGTTGGAAGCATTTTCTCAAGAAAATAGCCGAAAACATAGCACTTCCGTCTGCCCCAAAAAGATATTTAAGCCCATAAGCTTTAAAGAATCGAACCTGTTCGACCTGTCTCATCGAAATATCCAATCCAAAGCACATCATCATCGGAACTATCTATTTTACATGGAGAATCATTTAGATGATAATCCACGAAATTTTGGCCTGGAAACACTGCAACCTGCATGTTTAAAGGTGGAACAAGGGAGAGGATGAAATCGGCGTGCCCGTCAAATCTGATGGCCCTGTAAAAAAATGGCGGCCGAAATCTCCACCGCAACCCGGTGTGCTCCATGCGCCCTGTGTGTGCTTCATTGTCAAAGGCATCCGGTTTCAGTCGTGCTTTATCCGGCACCCAAGTCCGGTGAGCAAGGACGGGGAACCATGTGTTTAAAAAAAGAGAATTGAAAAAGGAGTAAAAATTTATGAAATTCCAACGAAGACCCGTTTTATTGACGGCAGTGACCGTTGTTCTGGTATTGTTTCTGGCCGGTACTGGAATATGTGGAAAGAGCGGGTACAATTACATCTCGGTTCAAGCGGTCAAGGCACGCATGGATGCGGGTGATCATGAAAATGGATCAATGGCGATTATGACTGCGCAGACAGAAAAAGAATATAAGACCGGTCATATCAAGGCGGCTTATCCAACCTACGCGCGGCCGCTGAAAACCGACGCTGATTTTGCCAAGCTGATTCCATTTTTAAAAAAGGTCAAAGATACCAATGAAGATATTGTCTTCATCTGTCCCCGCGGAAAAAGTGGAGCGGAAAGACCCTATGATTATTTCAAGAAAAACGGCGTCAGCGAAAAGAGGCTGATGATTTTAGAAGGCGGTCAGGCAGCTTTCAACAAAGCATATCCCGAGGATGTCGCTTACCCGGAACAATAATCATCTTCCTTCGGTCCGGATTTCAATAAAAAAAACGAAGGTTTTCCTGTCCAGCCATGCCCGGCCCGGTGAAAAATTACCGGGCCGGGCAGGATTTCCGCGCCAGGCAAACAGATTGGCCCATATGCCGATTGCACCACTGCGTCCTTTTCCGCCGAACGGCTTCCTTTCATTGTTTGTCAAAGAGGTACAAGACGTGTTCCCGGAATGAAGAGAAGCTGAAAAGGGCTCCGGCCGTTTATACTGATTTTCGCTTGTCCGGGATATACCGTGTTTCACCACTTACCCGTACCCCTTCACCCTTTGTTGGGGGAATTTCCACCGACAGCCGGGACGGCAGCCCCATATCCGCTCCCTGCAGGATTTCAATCCGCCCCTTTCCCTCGGACCATCCGATGTCTCTAAGATATCCGCCTAAGGCTGCGGCGGCAGCCCCGGTGGCCGGGTCTTCATAAACGCCGCCCACGGGGAAGGGGTTGCGGGCGTGGAATCGCCGGTCGGATTCCCGCCACAGCAGGTTGACCGTGGTAATCTCTTCTTTTCTCATCAATGGGGTAAGAAGTTCCATATCATAGGCCATGTCCGACAGATCCTGCCGGTTTTTCAGGAAAACAATAAGATGTTTTGCCCCGGCAAAGGCAAGGTATATCGGAAAATCCGGATCAAGCTGTTCTCGTTTAAAGGAGAAGACGGAAAGCACTTCTTCAATATAGCCATCCGGCGCGGGAGTCGACCATGTTCCGGGGGAAGTCAAGGTCGCGACGTAGCCGCCGGAATCGGATTTGCCCACATCCACGGGGATACTGCCCTGGTTCAGAATAAAGGTATAGGTGCCTTCTCCGAAGCGCTCCCCAAGGGCGGCGCCGGCGGCAATGGTGGCGTGTCCGCAGAACGGAACCTCGATCTCCGGCGCAAAATACCGGGCTCGCCATCCGCCCTCTACCCGCACCAGGAATACCGTTTCCGAGTACCCCACCTCCCGGGCCAAGGCAAGCATTTCGCTTTCAGGGGGCATCTTATCGCAAATAACGATGCCGGCGGGGTTGCCGCCCGTGTTGTTGTGTGAAAATGCTGCAATTCTCAGTGGTTTCATTGAACCTTCTCCCTGTGTTTGGTTGATGGGACGGATGGTATCATTTTTAGAACGGTTCAGCCCGTATTTTTTTCGGCGGTTCGCCGGATCGATGGTGGAAGTACAAGCTCCGCTCCTCCCCGATTTAAAGACCGAGCTCGGACAGACCGGGATAGTCGTCCGGGCGAATGCCGAGGGGCCAGTCGTATTTGCGGTCGGCCCTGGAAATGGGCAGATCGTTGATGCTCGCGATACGAAGTCGCATCAGGCCGTTTTCGTCAAACTCCCAGTTTTCGTTGCCGTAGGCGCGAAACCAGTTGTTCGAATCGTCATGCCATTCATAGGCGAAGCGCACGGCGATGCGGGAGCCTTCAAAGGCCCAGAGTTCCTTGATCAGGCGGTAGCCCAGCTCCTTTTGCCATTTGCGGGTCAGGAACCTGATGATCGCCTCCCGGCCCTTCAGAAACTCGGCCCGGTTGCGCCAGACGCTGTTCTCGGTGTATGCTAAAGCAACCTGTTCGGGGTTGCGGCTGTTCCAGCCGTTCTCGGCCATCCTGACCTTTTGCGCGGCGCTCTCTTTCGTGAAGGGGGGGACCGGGGGGCGGGGCGTTGTTTGCTTTGGCATCTTCTTCTCCTTTATCTTATGAATTTTGGGATCTTCTCCCGGTTGAATGATTAAACGACGATCTCTGTTAAATGGGAATTTAAGGGGTGGTGGGGCCGTTGTTGTGTCATGGCGGCAACCGCCTCATCAGTCGCCGGCACAGTGTCGGTAAGTAATCTGAAGTTCACCAATGCGGCGGTGCTCGCGAGGATGAAAAAAGAGCGGTGAAAGGGATGGTCTTCTTTGTGGTTTCCATGACGTTTTCCCTTTGTGTTTCCCGGCGCATTAATTATAGTTTCCGGCGATTCGCTTCTTCGATGCCGCAGCATTTTTATTCATGAACTTCCGGATAAGATCCGCGATAAGGTCGCCGTCCTCTTCAAGGGCAAAATGTCCCGTGTTAAGAAGGTGGAACTCGAGGTTCTTGAGGTCTCGCTTGTACGGATGGGCCCCCTCTGCGGGGAAGATATGGTCGTTTTTGCCCCAGACGATCAGGGTCGGGGGCTGATGCTTGCGAAAGTACGCCTGCCATGCGGGGTAGAGGGGAACGTTGCTCCGGTAGTCGTGGAAGAGGTCGAGCTGAATCCGGGCATTTCCCGCTTCCCTCAGGTGGTGCAGGTCGTTTCGCCAGTTGTCCGGGGAGATGGCGGCCATGTCCCGGACCCCGTGGGTGTACTGCCACTTCACGCCTTCCGGGGATATGAATTTTGCCAGGGGGACCGCGTTTTCAGGTGTTTTCGCTTTCCAGTATTCGCGGATCGGGTCCCAGAACTCCCGGAGCCCTTCGGTGTAGGCATTGCCGTTTTGCACGATAAGGGCGCCTATCCTTTCCGGGCGGCGTTCGGCGAGCCTGAATCCCACGGGTGCCCCGTAATCCATGACATAGAGGCTGTAGTGTTCAAGCCCGAGCTTGTCCACAAAGCCCTGCATCACGTGGGCCAGGCGGTCGAAGGTATAGTCAAAGGAGTCCACGCCCGGTTTGGCACTGTTGCCGAATCCGGGGTAGTCCGGCGCGATCAGGTGAAACCGGTCCGCCAGTGCCGGCATCAGGTTCCGGAACATATGGGAAGAGGTGGGAAATCCGTGGAGCAGGAGGATGGCGGGATTCTCAGGGGAGCCTGCCTCGCGGTAGAAGATTTCAAGGCCGTCCACGGTCACGGTACGGTAATGAACCCGGTTCGCGAGGTCGCCGAAAGCGCTTCCGGCCGACAGGATGAGCGTAAGCAGTACGGCCATGGGGGTTAGTTTCGCTGTTTTCATGATCCTTCTCCTTTGCTTGTTTCGATTTGCTGCTGTTGGTAAACCTTCATTTCTTACCCATTTTCATTTACAAGGACTGTGCCATAACGGGGCGGTTCGGTAACTTGTTGAAAATCAAAACTATTGTGGCGATTTGATGTTTTTGATGAATAATCAAAATATTGATAGTCTCAAAATATTGTTGATAAACAGCAAAATATTGATTATTTCGTACCTATGAAAAATGCAGAAGAAGAGAATGACGGGATGGAAGGGTTCAAGGACCTCCTGTTGACCATGGCATCCGAAACCTCCGTGTCGGGCCTGCTGGATCTCATCGTGCGGAAACTGGCTTCCCTGCCCCATATGGCGCTGGCGCGGATCTGGCTCGTCAAGCCCGGAGATATCTGCGACGAATGCCATATGGCGGACGAGTGTCCGGACAGGAGGGAATGTCTTCATCTCGCGGCAAGTTCGGGGCGCTCCGCCGTTTTACCGCACCGTGAGTGGGACGGATTGGACGGATATTTTCGCCGATTTCCCATGGGGGTGCGAAAGGTGGGAAGGATCGCCCGGACCGGCCTGCCGTTTGAAGTGGTTGCCATTGAAGAGGAGTCCGACTGGATTGCAAATCCCGACTGGGCAAGGGAGGAGGGAATTCTGGGGTACTCCGGTCAACCCCTTGCCTCGAACGGCAAGATCCTGGGGGTACTGTCCATCTTTTCCCGGGCGGCCCTGGGCAGGGAGATTGTTCCGTGGCTTCGCCTGATCGCGAACCATGCCGCCGTCTCCATCGTCAATGCCCGGATTTTCGAAGACAATGCGGCATTACGAAATCAGCTGAATATCGAAAATGAATTTCTAAAGGAGGAACTTGCAGAAATTCAATCCTTTGGCGCCATTGTTGGGGGGAGCGCCCCGGTAAGGAACATCATCAAACAGATCGGCCTGGTTGGCCCCACCACGGCAAGCGTTCTGATTGCGGGGGAGTCGGGAACCGGCAAGGAGCTTATCGCAAGGGAGATCCACAAGCAGAGCGACAGAAGGGAAAGGCCCCTTATAAAGGTCAACTGCGCCGCCATCCCCAAGGATCTTTACGAGAGCGAGTTCTTCGGTCATGTCAAGGGCGCGTTCACCGGCGCGGCCTCGGCTCGGGCCGGGCGCTTCCAGGCTGCCCACGGCGGAACGCTGTTTCTGGATGAGATCGCGGAGATCCCCCTTTCCCTGCAAGGCAAACTGCTCCGGGTCCTGCAGGAGGGGGAATATGAGCGTGTCGGGGAGGAGCGCACCCGGAGCGTGGATGTCAGGATCGTCTCGGCAACAAACCGGGACCTGAAAAAGGAGGTTGAAATGAATCGCTTTCGAGAAGACCTCTTCTACCGTCTGAATGTCTTTCCCATCGAGGTGCCCCCCCTCCGGGCAAGAAAAGACGATATCCCGCTTCTTGCCAACCATATTCTGGGTGCAATCAGTCGGCGGACAAAAAGTCCCCGGTTGCGGCTCACCCGCAAAAACCTCCGTGATCTCACGGCATACCCCTGGCCCGGAAATGTCCGGGAACTCCAAAACATCTTGGAAAGGGCCGTTATTCTGTCCGAATCCGGGCGACTTTCCCTTGATATACCCGGGAAGCACACGTGGCAAATTCGGGCTCCGGTCGGGAGCGGGGCATGCGATTCCGCGGATGACGACGATATCTTGACGGAAGCGGGGATCCGGGAGCTGGAACGGGCGAACACCCGGCGGGCGCTCGGGAAATGCAACTGGCGGGTCTACGGGGAAAGGGGGGCCGCGAATCTGATCGGCATAAAGCCGACCACCTTGATTGCCCGGATGAAAAAGATGGGGCTTAAAAAAGGGGAACCAGCATAGCCCGGTTAAGCATCGGAGATACGGATACTTCAATGCAGTGGAGCGGGGCAAGACAGGTTTCGAACTTCGGGCCGGATTGATCGTATTTCCGAATCCTAAAATGATTGTCAATTATCCATGAAAGTGATAACGCGATTAGTAAACCGGCAACAGAATAAGCGAACCCGGCGCGGAACCATGCGTTTGTTTTCATGGATCATTTCGATTTACAACGCGGCTGGTGTTGATTGCCCGGTTAATAGGATAAAGGGGGGGATCAAAATGAACATGAAAGGCAGAGTATCTCCGTTCCTTGTATTATTGATCATAGGCGCTACCTGCCTTTTGAAAGAGGATTATGATGAAAAGACCCGGGTAATGCGGGTTCTCCAAAACAGCGTAACGACGGATGCTGTTATTACACAAAAAGTGGATAAATCAGAAGATGATTACAGCTCATTCTACTTATATTATGAATATGTTGCAGGCAATAATGAATTTGATCACAAAACAAAATTCAAAGGTTTCATCAACGTCGGTAAGAAAGATTTTGATCGTGTGAAAATCGGTGAGCAAATAATTGTAAAATACAATGCCGAGAAACCGGAAGAATCTTATGCCGGCAGGGTTGAATATTCATCTCTTATCGAAATAATGACAAAACAGCCAAATTTGTACCTGGTCTGCATGGTGTCCTATGTGCTCTCTTTCTGGGGTCTGTACTATTTTTGGCTCAAAAAGCATGCGTATATCTGTTCCCAGTGCAATGCTTTGTTTAGAGGCCTTATCGCTTTGTCCCGGTGCAGCCGATGTGGCGGCCGGGTTGAAAAAAAGCCCCTGCTTAAGGTGGCGATGGCAATGAAAGACAAGGTCGTCGTCGGTGCGCTGATTGGCGCAACTCTTTACTCCCTGTATCTGTATTTCATTGACGGTGTGGATGTCGTATCAATCTGGAAACAGCAGATGTTCGATTGAATCCGCCTCCGCCTCATTTTGGGGGGATAGTTGCTTTGAGCCGCCGCCGAGGGCGGCCGGTTGGGCATGAATAAGGTGAATTTCTCCCCTCAAGAGAGGTGCGAATTAGGTTTGCGGAATTAAATAAATCCAGAATCTCGGGGACGCTTGTTTCATAAAACCCGAGGTGCTGCATTACCCCAACGGCAGCGTGACTCAGCTGTAATTGTGTAAAATAATCTTTCCAGGTCCCTTACATGAATAGGAGTAAATATGACATTGACGTACGGAAGTTATTTGGAAGTGGAAAAACTTCTCTCTCTCCAGAAGCCCCTGTCGGACGGCCCCGCCCATGACGAAATGCTGTTTATTGTCATCCACCAGGCGTACGAACTCTGGTTCAAGCAGATCCTGCACGAGGTCGATCATCTGATGGGCCTGATGACCGGGGGAGAGGCGGGCAAAGTCCCGCACACCATAAAGCGCATCCGCACGATCTTTAAAGTGCTGGTGAGTCAATGGGATATACTGGAAACCATGACGCCCGTGGAGTTTTTAAGTTTTCGCGACAAACTGCAAACGGCCAGCGGGTTCCAGTCGTTGCAGTTCAGGGAGCTGGAGTTTGCTTTCGGTTATAAACGTAAAGGAGTTCTGGAGGCGCATGATGTGGATTCTCCCGAGTATAAACGCCTGCTTCGGAGGCTGAAACAGCCCTCTGTCTGGGATGGATTTCTTGTGCTGCTCGGCGAAGCGGGGTATCCCGTTCCAAAGGAGCGCCTCGGGCGCATATCGGATGCGTCCACCGTGCCGTCGAAAGAGATACAGCGCATCCTGGCCGATGTGTACCGGTCGGACCCGCAATTGAGCGCTGTCTGCGAGGCGCTGGTGGACGTTGACGAGGGGGTGCAGGAGTGGCGTTACCACCATGTGAAGATGGTGGAGCGTGTTCTGGGCACCAAGCCCGGTACGGGCGGCTCCTCCGGTGCCGAATACCTGCGCGGGACCTTGTTTAAACCGTTTTTTCCCGATCTTTGGGCCATCCGATCGAGCATGGAAGGTTGAAATGAGACCCGAACAACTCCATCAAACCCCCAACGCGCTTGCTCCCTTCTACGGCAGGTTCAAGGTGGCGGAACGCCTGTTGCTCACGGGGCACTCCCACCAGGCCTGGCCGGATTGTGCCTATGACGGGCAGGTGCTTGCCTGGGAAGATGCCGCCCGTCATGTGGATGAAAAATGGGAGCGCGCGTTTCAACAGGCACTGGCGGTGAAGGCGGGCTTTGCGGGGCTGATCGATGATCACGAGCGGAATATCGCCCTTGGGGCCAATACCCATGAGCTGGTGATCAAGTTTCTCTCCTCGCTTCCCCTGGGAAAGCGGCCCAAACTGATCACCACGGACGGCGAATTTCACACCATCCGCAGGCAGCTGGACAGGATGGGGGAGGAGAGAATCCGGATAATAAAGGTACCCTCCTATCCCACGACCCAACTTGTCGAGCGCATGCTCCCCATCATCGATGATGGAACCGCCGCCGTGCTGATTTCAAAAGTCTTTTACAACACCGGCATGATCGTGAAGGAGCTCGATGCCCTTGCAAGCCGGTGCCGGGAGGTGGGTGCCGAGCTTCTCGTGGACGCTTATCATGCCCTGAATGTGGTTCCCTTTTCAGTCAAAGCGGAAGGACTTGAATCCGCCTTTATTGTCGGCGGAGGGTATAAATACTGTCAGCTGGGGGAGGGCAACTGTTTTTTGCGGGTGCCGCAGGGATGCAAGCTGCGTCCCGTGATCACCGGCTGGTTCGCCGAATTCGAGGAACTGGCTCGAGCCCGGGGCAATGAAGCGGTCCAATACCCCCGGGATGCCGCGCGCTTTGCAGGTTCAACCTATGATCCCACAAGCCATTATCGCGCGGCAAAGGTCTTTGAATTCTTTCGCCGGCATGGGCTTGATCCCGAGCTGCTGAAAAGGGTAAACCGGCACCAGGTAAATCTTCTGATGTCCCGTTTCGATGAATTGGACGTTGATTCGGATATTGCCCGTTACGACGGATCGATCTCTCCGGATCTTCGGGGCGGCTTCCTGGTCCTTCAAACACCCCATGCCCATACCCTGCAGCAGCTGTTGAGGCGGCGCGGCGTACTCACCGATCACAGGGGCGAAAACCTCCGCTTTGGGCCGGCCCCCTATCTTTCCGATGCCCAGCTCACCGCGGCCGTGCAACATCTGGGTGAAGTCATAAAGACGCTTTAGTTTTTTTTGTGGGCCTTTTGCGGCCGGCGATATCTGTGTCGGCGCTTTTTTTATAATTTTTGAAAAGGGCACAATTTACCAGACCCTTCATTTGGAAAGAGATAGCCGGCATTTTGGGAATATTGGTCTTATTCCGGAGAAGAGAAGACTCCGTGATTCAGGGGCCTGTATGCCTCACTAAAGCAATGCATTTCCTACGGGAGCAATGTTTTGTGCTTGTTTTAAACTAGTAAAAATCGTTGACATGATGTGGTCGGGATGGTAGTTGCAGAGCCTAAACAGATGTCCGCTTGCGGACTTAATAGGGAAGACGGTGAAATTCCGTCACGGTCCCGCCGCTGTAACCGGGGACAAAAGGCGCAATGCACCCATGGAGCACGGGTGACAAAGCCACTGGCATTGGCCGGGAAGGCGCGCCGAGTAGGAAGATCCGGGAGTCAGAAGACCTGTCTGTGATATATAACTCGTAGCTTCCGCGGAAGACGGAACCATGGGAAGATCCTTGCTGGATTTCCCGTAACGGGTGCTCTGGGGATCAAGTATAAACGGGTGCAGTCCTCGGCTTTTGAACAAAAGGCTGGGGATTTTTTGTTTTGAGCGGTGCTGCGGGGGAGGTGGAATCCTTCGGCATTGGGATAAGCGGGCGCCGTTATGCGGGGTTGCCGGTTTGTCTCCTTGGCTCAATTAACCGTTTTTCTTGGGCAGGGAGGCAGGATTTTGAAGATTGGAACCATTCTTTCGGGGTTGGCGGGTTGTGTTGTTTTTCTCCTGTTGACGGTGGGGGCGGCGGGCGCCGAAGCCGTTGGGGATGCAGGTGAGCTGGTGGTGACCGCCACCAGGATAGAGCAGGATAAAATGGAGGTCCCCTTTGCCGTGACCGTTGTCACGCGCGAGGAGATCGACAGGATGGGGGCCGCCACCCTGGAGCAGGCCCTGAGAAGCGTGCCGGGGCTTCAGATCGGGGTGCAGGGGAACGCCTATCCCCATATCGAGGTCCGGGGGTTCAGGGACACCAAGGACCTTGCGGTGCTGATCAACGGGATTCCCTTCCGGCAGCTGAACGGGTCGGCGGATCTGACCATGATCCCCATGGGGATCGTGGAGCGTATCGAGTTCGTAAAGGGGCCAGCCTCCTCGATCTGGGGAAGGGGGGCCGTGGCGGGAACCCTCAATATCATTACCCGGCCGGATGATACGGACAGGCTTCAGTCGACCCTCCAGGCCCGGGGGGGAAGTTTCGATACCTACGGCGGCGATGCCCGGGCGGTGATTCCCTGGTCCGGGGGGTATGCCATGGTGAGCGGTGGGAGCACCACAAGCGAGGGGTACCAGGACGGCACGGACCGGGATGCGTGGAATCTCCTTCTCACGTCGGAACATGAGTTTACCGATACCTTCAAGCTGGGGCTCCAGTATCTCTACTCCGATGTGGATGCCGCGCGGGGGTCCACCATTCCCATTGAGGGTGGAGAACCGGCATTCGGCGTGGAACCGGAGGATAATTTTGCTGTCGACGGGGCTCGGTACGACGGAAGGTACTCCGCCCTGACCCTCTCTCCCCAGCTGACACTCACGGAAAACCTGAAGGTAAAGAACGACTTTTCCATTACATGGTTCGACAGGATCGCCACCGGCGGAACCACAGTTGTGGCGGCGCCGAGCAACAAGGGATGGTGGGAGAGCGATTCGGAGCAGACCGGCATTCACAACGACCTGAGCGTTACCCTGAAACATGCCGGCGATACTTATGAAAACACCCTTCTGGCGGGCACCTACGTGGAGATCGCAGGCCAGGACCAGTACAACCCCTCCTACTCCTGGAGCAGCATGCCCAAGTACGGTCCTCCGGACTGGGAAACCCCCCTGACCAACCCGGGCAACCCTCCCAAGGGGATCAAGGGTTCCACGAAGAAGAGCGAGTTCGATCAGCGTATCTTCAGCTTTTATGCCCAGGACACCGTTGCCGTGGGGGCCGTTTCATTGACGGCGGGGCTGCGGTGCGACAACTTCGAGGAGGAGCTGACGCTCTCCACGACGGATGTGAAGGCAAAGCAGTCCGATTCCGCGTGGAGCCCCCGCTTTGCCGTGAACTGGCGTGCCTGGAGCGACGCCGGCGCCGATGTGGCGCTCTTTGCCAACTATGCCGAAGGGTTCCGGACACAGTTGCCGAAGTTGAGTACAAAGAACGGCAACACGCTGCCCCAGATCCTGGATCCCGAGGAGACAAAGAGTTATGAGGCCGGGGTCAAGGTCTCCGCCCTGGACCGCCGCCTCTTTGCCCAGGTCAGCCTGTTTGAAACCAAAAAGAAGGGTCCCCGCTCGTTCCGCACGTCGACGGACGATTTTCTTTTCACCAATGCAAAAACAAAGGTGACCGGCGTGGAGACCGAAATCTCTTACCGGTTCAACGCCATGGTGAATGCGTGGGCCCACTATGCCTACCATGATGCGCGTTACGAGAAGTTCACGAACAAGTCCGGAACCTCCTTTGAAGGAAACCGGGTCCGCATGTCGCCGCGCCATATCGCGGGTGCGGGCGTGAACTTTGAAACCGCGTGGTTCAACTGGAACGTCACCGCCAACTACGTGGGGGACCGCAACCTGCGGGACAACACAACGGGGGATCTCCAGAATCTGGCCCCCTACGTGACCGTGAACACGGCGTTTACCGTTCCCTACAGGAACTATGAGCTCCAGTTCGTGGTGAACAATATCTTTGACGAGTACTATATCGCGGACGATTTCTCCTCCAAGGATGCGGGATATCCCGGGGAGCCCCGAAGTTTTGACGTCTGCCTCAGGGGAGATTTCTAGTATCCTGGTGACGAAACTTTTCGCTTTTACCGGTGGGTCAGTTGGCAGTCTTTCGATATCGGTCGGATAACAAAGCCGGCTAATATCAAGGCGTTATTTTGTCAAAATCTATTTTGTCATGTTGGGTGGCTTATGACCGTATTCGTATGGCAACACTTCCCGGTGCCGGAGTGCCCGGGGGGGCGGACATGAAAAGAATCCTGGTTTTGCTTTGTGTGCCGGTACTTCTTGTTTGCGGGTGCCGGCCCGCTCCCATGGACGGGGTGGAGCTGTCGTGGGCCGTCAACGAGACCCCCGCCCGGAGGGATGCCGTTGCCTGGTTCGAGAAGGAGAATCCCGGCATCCGCGTCAGGATCAGGCCCATTGGCGAGCCAAGGCAGTTTTTCCTGCAATGCCTGTACGGTGACGCGCCGGACGTGATCACCTTTTTCTCGGCCGACTCGTTCCAGGCGTTTGCAAGGAACGGCGCCCTCTTTCCCTTGGACCCCGGGGAGATCGCCCCGTGGCCCTATTACGACGGGCTCGTGACTTACTGTTTTGACCGGAAGAGCGGCGCCCTCATGGCCCTGCCCCAGGTGGCCTATCCCTACGTGCTTTACTACAACAGCTCCCTGGTTCCCCATGAAAGGGCCATGGCCGCAGAGACCTGGGACGATCTCCTGGCCCTTGCCGGAGAACTTCGCCCCCGGCGGAAAAAGGGGGAAAGGCAGGTGTTCGGTCTGGATATACAGAGTCCTTCGGTCTGGTTCAAAACCTGGTACCGGCAACGGGGAGGGCGTTTTTTCACGGGGGAAGGGGCGCCTGCCCTCGACCCGGCAAAGGTGGCGGAGACCCTGGACGCCATGGCGGCGTGGCGCGGGGAAAAGGGTATGATTCCAAGCCCCTCGGATCGGCTGAACCTCCCCTCATCAGGCGCGAGCCAGGGGGTCCTGGGCAGTCTTTTTCTCCAGGGAAGGGCCCTGTTCTACTGGTCGGGAACCTGGAAGATCCGTGATTTCAAGGAGCAGCGTATGAAGTGGGGCGTGAGGCCGATTCCCCGGGGACCCGTAAACGGCCTGACCCTTATGGGGGGCAACTCCTTTGGGGTATCGTCACGCGCAAAGCATCCGGCGGCGGCTGAAAAATTCGTGCGGTACCTTGCCGGCCGGAAGGGGCAGGCGCGCCATACGGCCCACGGGGTCTATCTGCCGGCCCTCAGGGGATGCGACCTGCCGGAACGCTACAGGCCCCTGGTGCGGCAGGCAAAGGCGGCAAGGTGCCCGGAGTACAGCCCCGGGATCAACGAGGCGCTGTTGAAGGATATCTTCGGGCAGACCCTCGAGGCGCACAGGCTCGGTGTCTGGGATTCGCGAAAGGCCGCGAAAGTCCTGGGGGAGGCATTGTCTTCGGGTTCCGTGCAGGTGGCCCGTGACTGATCATCGAGCTTCCGGCGGTTTTTACTTTGTCCTGCCCCTTCTTTTGGGCGTCCTTCTTCTTTACCTGCTTCCGGCGCTGGGCGGAGTGCTTCTCTCCCTCTGCCGGTGGTCCCTGACCTCCCCCCCCGAGTGGGTGGGATTTCTGCATTACCGGACCCTTCTGGGGTTGGCCGGCGGGAGGCCCGACCCCCTGTTTCTGCAGGCGCTGTTCAATACCCTGGTGATCGCGCTGGTGGTTCCCCCGCAGGTTGCCGGCAGCTTTGCCCTGGCCTGCTTCCTTGGTCGCAGGAGCGGTCCGCGCAGGTTTCTGCGCCTGGTGGTCTTTCTCCCCACCCTGGTCAGCCCCGTTGCCCTTTACATCATGTGGCGGTGTGTCTTTAATTCCGATGTGGGGTTTCTGGCCCGGTTTCTGGATCTCCTGGGAGTTGCGGGCCCATTGTGGCTGGAAGACCCCGCATGGTCCAAACCCGCCGTGATGCTGGTGCTGCTCTGGGAGAGCGTGGGGGGATTTCAGATGCTCTTCTTTCTTGCGGGGTTGCGGCAGATACCCGTGCAGCTCCACGACATGGCGAGGCTCGACGGCCTTGGTCCCCTTTACCGTATTCGACATATCCACTGGCCCTGGCTCAAGCCCCTGGTGATTCTGAACCTCTGCCTGGGATTTCTCGGCGCGGTCCAGGGCGGGTTCGAGGTCGCCTATATCATGACCGGGGGCGGTCCCCTGCGCTCCACGACCACGCTCTCCTATTATCTCTTTGAAAACGCCTTCAGGTGGCAGCGGCCGGGGTATGGGGCCGCCGTGGGAATGATCATGTTTCTGACGGTCCTGCCCCTGCTCGTGTTAAGCGCAAGGGGCAAAAAAAATGGGTGACCGGATGAAACCGTTTATCACGAAGGGGGGAACGGGGAGGATCTTCTCCCTCTGCATGGGGCTGCTGCTCGTCCTGGTATTCGTGGCACCGTTTTTATGGATGCTTGCAACCTCCCTGAGAAGCAACAGCGAAATGTTCGGCGCCATGGAGCCCGGCGAGCTGTTTTGGCCCCGGCACTTCAACTGGGGCAACTACAGGGAGATCTTCACGCAAATCCCCTTTGCCCGTTATCTGCTGAACAGCCTTGTAACGGCCCTGGGCAGCGCGCTTCTTGAAACGTCCCTGGCGTCCCTGGCGGGTTTCGGGCTGGTCATTCACGGCTGGAAGGGGCGCGAGCGGGTGCGGCGCGTGCTGGTGCTCTCCTGGCTGATCCCCTTTTCCGTTGTCCTGGTTCCCAGGTTTCTCCTTGTCACCTGGTTGCCGGACCTGCTGTGGCCCTCGGATTTCTGGGCCGCTTCAAGGGTGATCAGCCTTGGGGGCGTGGAATACCCGGTGGGGCGCCTTGCGGGGCTCGACTCCTTTTTTACCCTGATCGTTCCGGGAAGCGTTTCCATTACCGCCACGTTCCTGCTGATGACCGCCATGGAGAGAATCTCCCCGGACATTCTGGATTCCGCATACCTGGACACCGGTTCCTCGTTAAGGGTGTTCCGGCATATTGTCCTTCCCCTTGTGGGGCCCTCCCTGGTGACGGTGGCGTTTATCGCCTTTCTCTCCTCCTGGCAGAGTTTCACCTGGCCCCTGATCGTCACCTCCACATCGGAGATGCAGACCGCCACCCTGGGATTGAGGGCCTTTCAGACCCTCCACTCCACCCAATGGCCACTGCTCATGGCGGGGAGCGTTGTGCTGGCCCTGCCCTCCCTGGCGTTTCTCTTGCTGGCCCAGGGGTCTGTGGTGGATCGTCACCGCCTCCACGAGCTGAATGAACATCGCCTGTAACGGCGAGATCTGCCTGTCTCCAGATCTGCCTCCAACGATACAGGGGTGCCCCTTGCGGGTAAGGGCAGGGGCCGCGCTTCCATCCCCCTCACAGATTTTCACCCCAAACCGACCGTCGGCTGAAGGTAATAAACCGGAAAAAATCTCATCCAATGCTCACATTCCCCGGCCGCTTACGGCCTTCCCGCCGTGCATTATACCTTTTTTCTTTGCCCGGAAATGGTGTTGATCTTCAAACTGATTGAAAATATGGAAAATTTGTGCTTTTGTGATTGCGCTTTCCTTGGTAGATAAGGATGATGCAAAGTGACGTCTAGTGTCGTTTGCTACCAGAGAGTCAAGTTAATGTGGGAAAAGGTAATTGTGATGATTTCAATGAGGTGTGTGCCTGCGACAGGATGAAAATGATGATTGTATTCGATGTGGATGGAACCCTGATTGGGGGTGAGAAAACTGATTGGAAGTGCTTTGATGAGGCTTTTAAGGAAGCCGCCGGCTTTGCTTTGACTTCCGACTTCTTTCACACTCTTAAGGAAGTAACGGCCAAGGCGATCGTTCATCAAGCGCTCGATCTCGCAGGCGCCGCCATGCGTGAAAAGCAGGAAATTGAACTGAAAGCACGGCAAGGATTTCTTGAGCGTCTTGAAAAAGCGGTTCAAGAGGACCCAGACCCTTTCCCCGCAAAGGAAGGGGCGGTATCCTTGATTCAAGGCCTTCGGAAACGCGGCGTGCCCGTCGCAATCGCCACGGGGGACTGGAAAGAAAGTATTTTGGTGAAACTCAATGCGGCGGGGATACCTGTTGACAATATCCCCATGACGACCTCGTCTGATTACTACAGCCGGGCTGAAATCATCGCGTCTTCCATAGAAAAAGCCGGCGGCGATCTCGCAAGCAGCATCTATGTCGGGGACGGTCACTGGGATTTGAGCGCCACCCGAAAACTTGGCATTGCCTTTATTGGATGCGGCACGAAACTGGACAGGCTCAGGGAAGAGGGCGCGCAATATCTGCTGGAACGTCTCGATATAATAGAATTCCGGGATATTATGGAAGAGATAAAGACTGCGAACAACAGAGTTCGATTTACATGATAAGCCGCCGGAAGATCACGGCTGATCCGTAAGGCCCTGTCGGGCTTTGCATATCGGATTCCGAACAACTGGTTTTAAGGACGTGTTGTGGGAATGGTGATGGGGTTTTTCGTTTTCCCTTCGGGGGTGTTGTTCGGAGCGGTGGCGGCGCTTGCCGCCTTCCTTGTTTTCAGAAAAAAGAAAAAAAAGAAACCGAGAGTGTTCTTTCTCTTCCTGGCATGCCTGGCACTGAATATTTATATCGCCTGCGTGCTTCCCTCTGAATTGTACCCGCCAAATGGGCATGGGGATTTTACCGCTGTCGCGTATAGCTTCTTTGGTGTTGGCGCGAGCCCCGGTGCTTCGTATTGCTTAACGCAAATTATTGCTTTTTTGCTGAAAAAGTACTTTTATATTAATAATCACACTGAATTGACTTAAAGAATCGTGTGGTTCGAGGGGGCCTTTCACCCGTTGGGCTTTTGCAAATCGGGAAAACGTTTTGTCCGGAACAGGGGCATCGCACCTAATATTTGCAGTGCAATGAAATTCATGGCGTTAAAAATTAACGGTCATTTATTTCAGTTCAGCGTTGTGAACCGGGGCCGGCGAGCATGCCGGCGTTACTTGCGTTGCCCCATTGTTCGGAAAGAGGCGCTGTTGGAAAAAGATCAAAAAAATGGTAAGGGGCTCTCATCATTAAATGGAGAGTGTAACTTGAAAATTCTGGAACAGACATACGAAAGCCTTACGGAGGAACTGAAAACACGTTACGGCAAGGGGGCGTTTCATGCGGCGGCCGTCTGCCGGGAGGTGTTCAAGAAGGGAAACCTCGACTTTTCCCATGTTGACGAGTTTCTGAAATCCGGCAGACTCCTCGGGAAACTGAATACGGACCTGACTTTTACCCTGGCCCCGGTGGTGGAGAAGAGGGTGGAGGAGGGGATCGAAAAGTTCGTGACCGGTTTGCCCTGCGCCTCCGAGATCGAGTCGGTGGTGATTCCCATGAAGGCCTACAAGACCCTGTGCGTGTCGTCCCAGGTGGGGTGTAAAATGGCCTGCGGATTCTGCGAGACGGGAAAGATGGGGTTTGTCCGCGACCTTACCGTGGAGGAGATCATTGGGCAGGTGTTTACCGCGCGTTTCGTCCTGGGGCACGATATCCGCAATATCGTTTTCATGGGGATGGGTGAACCCCTGGACAACTTCGACAACGTGACAAGAGCCGTGGATGTGATGAGCGATCAGCGGGGGCTCGATATCCCCCTCGGGAATATCACCATCTCCACGGCGGGACTTGTAAGGGGAATCGAGAAACTCGGGGCGTCGAACCGGCCCCAGCTGAAGCTTGCCGTTTCCCTGAATGCCCCAAACGATGAAATCCGATCGAAGCTCATGCCCGTCAACAGGACCTTTCCCATGGCGGAGCTGAAACGGGCCCTGACGGCATACCCCCTGAAACGGAACGGCTCCTTTCTCATGGAGTATGTGCTGATCAAGGATGTGAACGACAGCGAGGAACATGCGGCGCAGCTTGCCGAATATCTGGGCTCACTTCCGGTTCGCCTGAACCTGATACCCTACAACCCGGGAACCGACTCCCCCTGGTGCTCGCCAACGGACCCGGAGGTGCACGGGTTTGCGGAACTCCTGGAGGAGAGGGGCGTTTTCGTGCGCAAAAGATGGAGCAAGGGACGTTCGCTCATGGCCGGGTGCGGGCAGCTCGGCAACAACGACTGAGCTGTGTCGAAGCTTCCGACTTGTTGTTAACCCGGCAATTAAGAAGGGCAACTATTCAACCTGAAATACCCCATGAGATCAAACGCATGGGGTATTTCAGGTTTGCGTATTTAGTTGCCGGGCTATAATAATGAATGCATATTTGATGCACTCGAAAAAAAAGCCCGAATCGGATCTTTCACCACAACAATCAATAGGCATAATAAAAGAGAACGTGGATTAAAAAACGTCATAACTTTATGGGATTGCGTTAACCATCAATGTCGGGTAGCTTGCGTATCCATTAGTAATAGTGGTAATTAAAATTTTGGATGCCGCTCTTATCCCGACGACTTGCCCGATCCGGTTGTCGCCGCCCTCCCTTCATGGTGCGCCGACCCGACCCGCTTATCTCGAACTGGCTTTTAAGTGCTTGATATTAAATACGTTAGTCGGTCGGCGGCGGTGGCCTGCTTGACAACCCCGTCAACATTGAATAGGATCGTTTTCATTACCCTCGGTGAGTAAAGTTCTCATTTCGTTCAAGAGGACAATCTCTGGAATCAACCCGCACTCAAACAACAGTGAAGGGAAAATATGTATAACATCGTCGAATCAATAAATCCAAATATCTTCAGGGGCTACGATCTGCGTGGAATCGCGGGGACGGATCTTGACGAGAACGTTTACTATACCCTCGGAAGGGCATACGCCACCTTTCTTTCAAGGCGCAGAATATCGGAATCCACCGTGGGCAGGGACAACCGCCTGACCAGCGAGACGTATGCCGCAGCCTTTATCAAGGGGCTGAACGACGGCGGTATCGACACGATGGACCTCGGCATGAGCATGAGCCAGATCGTCTATTTCTCCTCATACGAGTGCAAGACAAAGGGCGGCGCCATGATCACCGCCTCGCATAATCCCAAGGAGTACAACGGGTTGAAACTGGGGGTGGGCTACTCCGACACCATGGTGACCTCCGAGATCCGGGAACTCAAGGAGATCGCGGATAAAAAGGAGTTCAGTTCGGGAAGCGGCGTGAGCTCCGACCTGGATGTTTTTCCCGCCTACAAGAAAGAGCTTCTCAAGCTCTTTGATCTGAAAAAGAAGTGGAAGATCGTCGTGGAGGGGTGCAACACCGCATCGGGACGGTTCTACCCCGAAATATTCAGGGATTTCGGTCTCACGGTGATCGAGCAGAACTGCGAACCGGACGGTAACTTTCCCCTGGGCAGCCCCGATCCCACCGAGGTGGAGGTGCTGGAACGTCTGGCCGAGGGGATCAAGGCCCACGGCGCGGACCTGGGATTCGCATACGACACGGACGGGGACCGCATGGCGGTGGTGGATGAAAACGGCCAGGTGCTCTGGATGGATACCATCGTGGCCCTTTTTGCCCAGGACGTGCTGGAGTTCCTTCCCGGCGCCCCCATCGTGTACAACACCCTCTGCTCCCGCCAGGTCACCGAGACCATCGAAACGGCGGGGGGCAAACCCGTTATCTGGCTCACCGGTCACTCCTTTATAAAGGCAAAGATAAAGGAGGAGAGGGCGCCCTTCGGAGGAGAACTCTCGGGGCATATCTTCTTCGTGGACAATTTCTACGGGCACGACGACGGTGCCTATGCCAGCCTCAGGCTGCTCCAGTTCCTTGAAAGAAGGGAGACGACCCTGGCAAAGGCGGTGGATCTTCTGCCCAAGTACATCAGCAGCCCGGAGATCAAGTTCGGGCTGGCGGACGAGATCAAGTTCGAGTTTATCGACACCCGCATTACCGAAGAGTTCAGGAAACGCTGGCCCGATGCCGAGTATATCGATATCGACGGTATCCGCATGGATACCGAGGATGAGATGGCCATTGTGCGGGCCTCCCAGAACGGCCCCTACATCACGGTGAAATTCGAGGGAAAAACCCCCGAACAGTATGACGGCGTGAAGAGAGCCCTCAAGGAGATCCTTGGAAAATACGAGGAGATCGACTGGTCGTCGGGCTCCAACCTCCATGCGCTGGATTAGCACTTTCTCAAACCGGGCCTGTCCTTTGGGGATCGAGAAAGAATAATTTCCACCATTACGGATGATTCGCGTTGCTTTACGAGTGCATCATCGTTGAGATTAAAACAGATCGGCCTTTATCGTTTTGGGAACGATAAAGGCCGTTTTTATTAACGGATTTGTTGCCGGAAGCTTGCCGCTTTTTCCCAAATGGGGAGTGGGTGAAAGTGGACGACCGGGGTTTTCATGATTGCATCAAGTCGGTTTTCAACAGCCGGCGAGCCGCGGTTAAAATCCCAGGAAGATGGCGATCAGCCCCACAACGGCGCAGTAAGGTGCAAAAACATGCAGTCGTCCCCGGTTCACCAGCCCCAGCAGCAGTTTGAGCGCGAAGTATCCCACCACGAAGGAGACCAGGGTCCCGATAATCAGGGCCCCGTCGATACTTACCCCGGTCTTCATTGCGTCCCGGATTCCCAGAAGCTCGGCCCCGATAATGGCCGGCAGGCAGAGAAGAAAGGAGAACCTTGCCGCCTCCTTTCGATTGAGTCCCAGGTAGAGTCCGGCAACGATCGTGGAACCCGATCTGGAAATTCCCGGAATCACGGCAAACCCCTGGATAAAACCGATAATAAGGGCATGTTTCAGGGAGATGGCGGTGGATTCGACGGCTTCCGAAACATCCGCCTTGTTCCGTATGCTCCACAGGAGGGAGGCGGTGATCAGGAGCATGATGCCCACGATGAAGATGGAGGAGAAGAGGGTGGCCGCCACAAGGGAGAGGTCCCTCTGCTCGGTATCGGTTTTATTCCCGTTTTTACCAAGGAGAACCGACGGCCCGAGGTTGATTACCGTCTTGAGAATGGAGCCGATTTCCCTGCGGAACACGATGAGAACGGCCACCAGGGTGCCCACATGAAGGCTGACGTCAAAAAACAGGGCGGGTTCCTTCAACCCGAAAAGGTGCTGGGTCAGAACGAGATGACCGGAGCTGCTCACCGGAAGAAACTCGGTGAGACCCTGGATGATTCCAAGTATAACGGCTTGATATATTTCCATTAAGAGATTCCTGTGCCTTGTTTCGCCCAGGTCCGGTTTTTCCGGCCTGGCTGACGAGATCCGGTATTAGAGGATAATTTTTCCTGTCATTTCGGTGCTGTAGCCGCCGAGGCCGTTCACCCGCTCCTTGAAAACGGGGCTGTTGATGGTTTCCAGCAGCACGCGGATATTCTCTGAATCAAAATACTCCTCGGCGATTACAAGGTCGTACTGCTCCGTGACCACCGGGATAAAATCAAGATCCAGGGCCTTTGCCGCCGCATGGATTCCAAGGCCGGAATCCACGGTGCCGCTCAGTACCGCCACCGCAACGGACATATGGGTGTACTCCTCGTTCTCATAACCGTTGATGGCGGCGGGGTCCATGCCCAGTTCCCCCAGCTTGTAATCCAGGAGAATGCGCGTGCCCGCCCCGGACTGGCGGTTGATAAAGGAGAGCTCTTCCCTTGCAAGATCCTCGATTCCCTTGATGTTCTTGGGGTTCCCCTTGGGGATGATCAGCCCCTGGTCCCTGAGCACCAGGTTTACCAGCTTCACCTTCCTCTCCTTGAGAAAGCGCCGGATATAGGAGACGTTGTAGGAGCCGTCGGCGGGATCCAGGAGATGGGAACCGGCCATATGGCAGAGCCCCCGCTTGAGGGCCATGATCCCCCCCATGCTGCCCACGTGGCTCGAGGAAAGGGTGACGGCGTCGCTACCTGCCCTGAGCTGGTCGGAAAGAATGTCCAGGGTGTTGTCGTGGCTTCCAACCGCAACGATGGTGTTGTTGATGGAAGGCAGGGGAGAGAGGAGTTCGGCGGTCACCGGTTCGTTCTCCTTGAGTCCTTCCATATGGTTGGGAATGCGGATGATACCGTCCGCCTCTGTGATGCTGGTGATGGTGCCGGACCCCCTGGGCAGGGAGGAGGCAACGATCCGCTCGCCCACCCGCCCCAGCTTCACCCTCAGGAACTCCTCCATGCCCAGCTTGGAGGTGATCTTCCTGGTGGGTTCCACCTCAACGGTCCTTCGTTTTTCCTCGGCCTGGCCCGCGAACCTTTCGATGAGGGGCTTAACAAACTGCTCGAAGGCCACGATGGCGGAAACAGGGTAGCCGGGGATGCCGAACACGGGTTTGTCGTTCACATCCCCCAGGAGCACCGGTTTTCCGGGCATCATGGTGACCCCGTGAACCATCACTTCGCCGAGGGCGGCGATCACCGGCTTTGCAAAATCCTCGGACCCGGCGGAGGAACCGCCCACGATCAATACCATGTCGTATTCGCCGGTGGTGGCCGTATCCACGGCGGACTTGATGGTGGCAAGATCGTCCACCAGCATGTCGTGGCGCTTGTATCCGGCGCCGCAGGCTTCGGCAAGGGCGCCCAGCACATAGGTGTTGGAATCCAGTACCTGCCCGGACTTGAGGGATTCGGTTCCCTTTTCGGGGAGGTTTTCCCGCTGCCAGTCCACAAGCTCGTTCCCCGTGGGGATGATCAGGAGTCTCGGCTTTTTCTGGACTGTAACGTTGAAGATTCCGCCCGCGATCAGGGCGCCCACGCAGTAGGGGGTGATCCGGTGATTCCTGGGAAAGAGCAACTCGGTGGCGACGATGTCCTCCCCCATCTTGCGGATATACTGCCAGGGAAAGGCGGGGGCCTCGATCTCGATGCGGTTGTCCCCGAGGATCTGGAGATGCTCGATCATGATCACCGCGTTGCAGCCTTCGGGGATCACATGGCCCGTGTTCACGTAAAAGGCGTTCTCTCCGGCGATAAGGGCGCGGGGGCCGGCTTCGCTCGCGCCGAAGGTGTCCTCGGCCCTGACGGCGATGCCGTCCATTGCCGAAGCATGGAAGTTGGGGGAGGAGAGCTTTGCGAACACCGGCTCGGCCAGCACGCGGCCAACGGCCGAGGGCGCATCCAGTATTTCGGTTTCTTGTGATTGGGGCCGGGAAAATCTGCCGAAGAGGATCTCTCTGGCCTCCTTGATGGTTTTCATCTTCAGGTAAACATTGCGGCTTGAACTCATATTATCTCCAGGAATCCATCTGCAATGGATCCGAGTTGTCGTGTTGCGGGCGCTTTGAAAGTGAAAAAAGTCCTTGGGCTTTAATTGGTACTATAATTAAGCAGGCTCCGGCCTTTTACGAGGTCATCAACTTTTCGCTGTTCAGGGGCTGCCCGTAACCCGACAGCCGGATCGTAAACTTGCTGTATGAAACTCGGTGTGCCGTAGCGTCCATGGACTCCCCGGTTCGCCGGGAAATTATAAAATGCCTCATATTGCCGAACGGTCAAGAAAAAACGGAAGGCCGGTCGGAAATTGAACCGTGCATAGCCGAATAGCAGAAAGCGAGCCGGGCAGTCAAAGGGAAAAATCGGGGGTAACGGGATGGTGAGCTGCCCTAAGCTAAAAGTCCCTGGGCTTCCTGCTTCACGGAGGATTGCTTGTTGTCTGAAAAGTCGGCAAGTCTTACGCCCTCTCCACAGGCTTGGAATCCCGCAGCTCCCGCAGTATCAAATTTCCTGAGTCTTGCTTTTACCAAAAAAGGTTTTACGTGTCCATGGATTGCAGGACACAACCCCATACCTTTTCAAGGATTTGAAAGGATTATAGGTATGACGGAAGTTGTCGCAAGCGGTTCCCATGTTTGTCCGATAAACCAGCTAAAGCAATCTTATATCCCAAGGCTGAAGCCCTGGGGGATAAGGCCTGAAGGCCGGATTGCAGAAGGCTGTGCCGGGACGGGGGAAGAGACGGATGTGGGACGTGACGTCAAGAACGGCAACGGCCGGAGCGCGGCAAAAGGGACGCTCCGGCCGTTTTCGATTGGATCAACAGGGGCTAAGGGGAAGGACATGGACCAAGGTCCCCCTGTCCAGTCCCTCGGTGTTTCGTCCCACCTCAACGAGTCCGTCGGCCTTGACCATGGTGTTGATCATGCCCGACTTTCCCAGGACCGGTTCCGCCGTCCACTTTCCGTCCGTTTCCACGAGCCGGACACGGATATAATCCACGCGGCCCTGTGCCGATGCAACATTGCGGCTGAGCACGGCGGGAATGCGCATCCTTGTGGCGAATTCGGAAGGGGCGCCCGCCATGGCCTCCAGAAAGGGCCGGGTCACCACCTCGAACACCACCATGGCGGATACCACATGCCCGGGAAGTCCCCACACGGGCTTGTTCCCGGATTTGGCGAGGATGGTGGGTTTGCCCGGACTGATGGAGATGCCGTGGACGAGAATCTCGGAATCGGGAAGGTTCTCGAGCACCTCGGTGGTAAAGTCCCGGGTGCCCACGGAGCTTCCCCCGGAGAGGATCACCATGTCGGCGGTTTCGAGGGCCTCTTTACAGGTCGTAAACAGGAGATCGTAGTTGTCCCCGACGATCCCCTTGACAACGGGAATTCCCCCGGCGGCGGTCACCATTGCCGAGAGGGAGTGGGAGTTGATATCCCGCACCTGTCCGGCAAGGGGCGTGTCCGTGACGGGAACCACCTCGTCCCCCGTGGAGATGATTGCCACTGCGGGTTTTCTATAAACCGTTGCCGAGGACTTGCCGAAGGCGGCCAGAAGGCCTGTTTCGGGGGGGCGGAGCCGTTTTCCGGGGAGGAGGATCGATTCCCCCTCCTTGAAATCCTCCCCCCTTTCCACCACGTGCTGGCCGGGGGCAACGGTCTTGTACACCTCGATAACGGTCTCGTCGACAGCTTCGGTGAACTCCACCATCACCACCGCGTCGGAGCCCCCGGGCAGCATGCCCCCGGTGGAGATCTTCGCCGTCTCGCCCGGGCCCAACGTGAAATCCGGCACCTCGCCCATGGCGATCGCGCCCTTTACCGTGAGGTAACCGGGGTTGGCCTCGGAGGCGCCGAAGGTGGATCGGGCGGCAACGGCATACCCGTCCATGGTGGAGCGGGTAAAGCCCGGCAGGTCCGCGTCGGACCGGACGGTCTCGGCAAGCACCCTGCCCGGTGTTTCGGACAGGGGGATCGCCTCGGCCCCCACCTTCGGAAAAAGGGAACGGTACGAAAGCACCGTCTCCAGGTCCGTTACTTTGAAAAAATCTTTCATGGTCGCCTTCCGGGGTTACTTGCCCAGGGCCTCCTTGATCCGGCCCATGGCTTTTTCCACGTTCTCGTAGCTGTTGAAGGCGCTGATGCGGATATAGCCCTGGCCGCAGCCGCCGAACCCGGCGCCCGGGGTGCAGACCACACCGGCCTTGTTGAGGAGCATGTCGAAGAACTCCCAGGAATCGGTCTTGCCGTCGATCCAGATGTAAGGGGAGTTGTCGCCGCCAACGAAATCATAGCCAAGGGCCGCGATCTCTTTTCTGATGAGGGCCGCGTTGTTGAGGTAATATTCCACCAGCTCCTTGACCTCCGCCTTACCGGCCTCGCTGTAAACCGCGGCGGCGGCCTTCTGCACGGGGTAGGAGACGCCGTTGAACTTGGTGCAGTGGCGGCGGTTCCAGAGGGAGTGGAGGGAGTGGGCGTTTCCGGCCTCGTCGTAGGCCATGCACTCCTTGGGGACCACGGTGAACGCGCATCTTGTTCCCGTGAAGCCTGCGGTCTTGGAGAAGCTTCTGAACTCCACGGCCACTTCCCTTGCGCCTTCCACCTCGTAGATGGAGCGGGGCAGGGAGTCGTCGGTGATAAAGGACTCGTAGGCGGCGTCAAAGAGGATCAGGGCCTTGTTGGCCTTGGCGTAGTCAACCCACTTTTTCAGGAGCTCCTTGGATGCGGTGGTGCCCGTGGGGTTGTTGGGGAAGCAGAGGTAGATCAGGTCCACGGGTTCCTTGGGGAGATCGGGGATAAATCCGTTCTCCTTGGTGGAGTCCAGGTACACGATGTTCTCGTAGCGGCCGTCGGTGAAGTCGCCGCTCCTGCCCGCCATGACGTTGGTATCAAGATAAACGGGGTAAACGGGATCGGGAATGGCCACCTTGATGTCGGTGCCGAAGAGCTCCTGGAAGTTGCCGGTGTCGCATTTTGCGCCGTCGCTCACGAAGATCTCGTCGGCGGCAACATCGGCGCCCCTTGCCTTGAAGTCGTTCTCGGCAATGGCTTCCCTGAGGAAATCATACCCCTGCTCGGGGCCGTATCCCCTGAAGGAGGCGTCGGTCGCCATCTCGTCCACGGCCGCGTGAAAGGCCTCGGTACAGGCCTTGGGGAGCGCACGGGTCACATCGCCGATACCAAGTTTGATCACCTCCATCTCGGGATTGGCTTCCTGGAAGGCGGCAACGCGCTTGGCAATGTCGGAAAACAGGTAAGATGCTTGGAGTTTCAGATAGCTTTCATTGATTTTAATCATTATATGACCCCTACTGGTTAGAAATTTTATTGCAGTGGATGCGGGCTGAAAAACCCGAGCCGTTCGCGGGCGGGATGCTCTTTACGACCACATTTGGCATCTGTACTTTAAAACCTGCTTTATATAATCAAATAACCCCTGACTGTCAATGGAGATGAAATGCGCCGACACGGCAAACGCCTGTAACTCCTGCATGCCCGCAGGATTACCCTCTAAAACCAACGGTATTGATTCATGGTGCACTTGTAAAAAGCATGCCGGCCCACGAGTGGCCATATGACCGAAAGGGAACCGGTCTGTTTCCCGTGGACGGATCTAAACCGTTTTCGAATTTAAGCATATAAAAACATTGTGATGACGACTCAACAGCTCCTTTGGGATCGGCTATGGTGAAATCGGCCGCAACCCGTTGGGGGACCGGCTCGGTTGATCCGCCGCATTGATCCTTCTGCATGCATTGACCTGTCTGTTTCGACACACCCATTAGTGTCTTACAGACATAATCTTGCGCTTTTACGGCAAAACTTTTTGGTTCCGGCTTGTCCGAGTTGGGATATTGAGCGATTGTTTATAATTTGCAGCCGAGGGGCGCAAGGAGTATCGGGACAGGTTCCGCTGCTTTCAGAAAGCGGGAAAGGGAACGCCGGCGGAGCTGAGAAAAATGGTGGTGAAGGTTGAAAAATTGGGGTATCAAGAACAATTGGAAGAACGGCCTCCCGGCAAATCCTCTGTTTTGCCTTCTAAAGCGCCGGCGGCAGTGCTTTTTCGTGTCGCTCGATAAATATACAGGCTCGGGAGAGGCGGGGCCGGAAACGTGCCAGGGCGGATGCCCGGTTTTTTGATCCGATAACGACGGCTTGAATGATGAGAAAAATGGGAAACGATATCCCCCTTGCCGAGTTGAGGGGACAGATAGAGCGGATCACCTTCACCAACGAGGAGAACGGGTACACCGTCGCGAAGGTAAAGGTTTACGGAAGAAGTGAGTTGGTGCCGGTGCTGGGAAACCTCATGAGCCCCACCCCGGGCGCCATCCTGAAGATGTGGGGAAAGTGGTCCACCCATCCGAAATTCGGCGAGCAGTTCGAGGTGATTCGCTACGAGACCCAGGTGCCTGCGACGGAGCACGGTATTGAAAAATACCTGGGCTCCGGCCTTATCAAGGGCGTGGGCCCCAAGATGGCAAAGCGCATCGTGAAGATGTTCAAGGCCGAGACCCTGGATATCATCGAGAGCAATATCGAAAGGCTCGCCGAGGTTCCGGGCATCGGCAAGAAGCGCATCGCCATGATCACCAAGGCCTGGGAGGAGCAGAAGGAGATCCGGAACGTGATGCTCTTTCTCCAGAGTCACGGGGTGAGCGCGGGGTACGCCACCAAGATCTTCAAGCAGTACGGCAAGGAATCCATCAAGGTGGTAACGGAAAACCCTTACCGCCTTGCCATGGATATCTTCGGGATCGGCTTTGTCACGGCGGACAAGATCGCCGAAAAGCTGGGGTTTGCAAAGGACTCCATCCTGAGGGCCCAGGCCGGCATCCTCTATGTGCTCCATAAGCTCGCCGACGAGGGCCATGTGTACTATCCCTACGAGGAGCTGGTGGAAAAATCCATGGAGCTGCTGGGGGTGGAGCGGGAGGTGATCACCGAGGCCCTCGGGGCCATCGCCCTGGAAAAGCGGATCGTGATCGAGGACCTGAACGAGAGCCTGGAGTCCTTCAGGGAGAACAACAAGGCCGTATACCTTGCCAAGTATCACCTCTGCGAGACCAGGATTGCAAGAAGACTCATGGGACTTACCGCATCGGCCGGTGTTTTTCCGAAAAACGAGGTGGAAAACGCCCTGGGATGGGTCCAGGGGGAGTTGGATTTCTCCCTTGCCGAGAACCAGAGGAGGGCCGTGAAAAGCGCCCTCGAAAACAAGGTGATGGTGATCACCGGAGGACCCGGCACCGGCAAGACCACCATCATCAACGCCGTGCTCAAGATCTACACGAAGATGCAGGTGCGGATTCTCCTGGCGGCCCCCACGGGAAGGGCCGCCAAGAGGATGGGGGAGGCAACGGGCCACCCGGCAAAGACCATCCATCGCCTCCTCTCCTTCTCGTTTGCTGCGGGCGGCTTCCAGCACAACGCGGAAAAGCCCCTTGCCTGCGATCTTCTGATCCTGGACGAGGCGTCCATGATCGACACGGTGCTCATGCACCACCTTCTCAAGGCGGTGCCCCCGGAGGCCACCCTGATCCTCGTGGGGGACGTGCACCAGCTCCCGTCGGTGGGGGCGGGAAACGTGCTGGGGGACATCATCGCCTCGGCCGCCCTTCCCGTGGTGACCCTGAACGAGATCTTCCGCCAGGCCCGGAAGAGCCGGATCATCGTGAACGCCCACAAGATCAACAGCGGCAAGATCCCGGGCAGGGAGAACGATCTCTCCGGCAGCGATTTTTTCTTTATCGAGCAGGAGGACCCGGAAAAGGTGCTGTCCACCATCCTGACCCTTGCAAGGGAACGGATACCGGCCCGGTTCGGGTTCGACCCCGTGGACCAGATCCAGGTGCTCACCCCCATGCACAGGGGGGTGGTGGGTGCCGGAAACCTCAACACCCGCCTCCAGGAGGTGCTCAACCCCGGGAGCGGCGGCCTTGTTCGGGGGGAGCGCGCCTTTCGCCGGGGGGACAAGGTGATGCAGATCCGGAACAACTACGACAAGGATGTGTTCAACGGGGACATGGGCAGGATCGCCGGCATCAACCGCGAGGAGCAGGAGGTCATGGTGGATTACGAGGGCCGCCTGGTGGCCTACGATTTTTCCGAAATGGACGAGGTGGTGCTGGCCTATGCCGTTTCGGTTCATAAGTCACAGGGTTCCGAGTACCCGGTCGTGGTGATGCCGGTGCTGATCCAGCATTACATGCTCCTCCAGAGAAACCTGATCTACACGGGGGTGACCCGGGGGCGAAAGCTGGTGGTGCTGGTGGGAACGAGAAAGGCCATGGCCATTGCCGTGAACAACAACAAGACCGGCAGGCGCTTCACCCACCTCAAGGACCGTCTCTATTCCGAGGGCGCGGCCCTGGTTCTCTGAACCGAAAATCGTCACCGCTATCCGTTTGACGGCCGGAGGGGGGGAATACGTTCGAAGCTGATCGCACGTTATGTGACGCATGTGGGCGAGCACACCGAAGGGGCGCTTCGATCTAAAACCCATCCGGCGATGAACGATCGATGCATTGCGGCATTGAATCGTTCCGAAACCCCAAGGTGACTTCGGGAGATCAAAGGAGTTCAGGAAGGGTGTAAAAGGTCAGCTCCCAGCAGCCGGTGTTCGTGTCGTGACGGATGATGTATACGCCCTTGTCTTCTCCGGTAAATTTGAAATACCGATGATCCGGCGAGAGCCGGCGATCCATGATCTCCAGAACCGCTATCCTCTTGTCCCCCAGGAAAAATGCCCGGGGAGTCTCCTCACCCCGGTACCCGGCACGGCATGTGACCTTTATCTCCATCTCCGGCTCCCGTATCAATGAAATTCATGGATTTTGAGGCGTTTTCAGGTATTCGGGAAGCAGTTTCCAGGCTTCGGCGGGGGACACCAGGGGCTTCCTGTTGTCGATGCCGTAAACCTCGTCCACCACCGGGATCCTGCCCAGTTCGATGGGGTCCGGTTTCGTGGAAAGGGGGCGGCCCCGGATATCGCTCACCGGGATGACGATGGGACCCCGGCTGTCGAGAATGTAGCCGAGCTGCCCGTTCCTCAGGCTGGCGATGCTTCCGGGGGGATAGATGCCGATGCTCTTCACGAAGGAGTGCATGATGAACTGGAGCATCTGATCCTTCTGGGTGTAGGTGCGGAAGATCTTCGTGACCACGCTGATGGGGTTCACCGCCTCCTTGTAGGAGCGCTTGCTGGTCATGGCGTCGTAGATATCGGCGAGCTTGCAGATCTTCACGTAAAGGGGCAGCTCGTGGGGTGACTTGTCCAACGGGTAACACCCCTCCTCGTCCCCGAAGAGGGGGGCGTGATGGTACTTGATGATGTTCCGTATGTAGGGGTTGTTGATGCGGTTGATATCCAGGATCTCCATCCCCTTTTCAAAGGAGTGGCGGCGCACGATCCCGAACTCCTCTTTTGTCAGGCGACCCTTCTTGTTGAGAATCTCCTGGGGAATCATCACCTTGCCGATATCGTGGATAAAAAAGCCCATGGACATATCCTTCATCTCCTCCGGAAGGTAGCAGGTGAAGGCGTCCCGGACCTGGGGCATGCCGGCCTCGAAGCTGTTGAAGGCCGAGCTGGTCAGGTAGCGGTTGATGGAGGTGGTGAACAGGCGGTTGAACTTGTTGAGGACGGCGGTTCCGATGGTGCAGACCTGGATGGCGTGGTTGTAGAGGTAGTCGTCGTAGGAGAAGAGCTCCTTTGTCAGGTATGAAAACGCATTGCCGCTGGATGAAACAAAGCTGAGCAGTTCCGTGACGTTTTCCTCAACCGAGCCGTAATCGAATTCACCGCCGCTCCTCTTGATGTCGTAGAGCACCTTCCGGATATTGGCCTTGGCGATGTTGTACTTCTGGGCGGCCTCGACCTTGAGTTCGGCGATCTCCTTGAGTTTCAGTTCGAGGCTGGAGATCTCCGGTGCTCTTGGCTGGGATTCGGAGGGCCGATCCGGGGTGCCGGGCAGTGAAATGGGGGTGCCCGCAGCATCCCAGACGCCCCCCTCCTTACCGGCCTTGATGGGAAGTTCGCTCACGCGGTTTGCCTTCAGAACCTCCAGTACCTTGACCTCGCTCACGGGAATATCCCGCTCGAGGAGGAGGACGCCGTGCTTGTTGTAGACATCCACGCCGGTCTTTACGGTTGCCCCGTTTTTGACGAGTTCGATGAGTCGGTCTATGCTTATTTTACCGCTTGCCATGGTCTTCCCTGTGCCCGACTGCCGGGTGTTGTGCCGGTGGCTCCCCCGACGCCCGGTTGCCCGCGACAGGGAAAGGGATGCGGGAGGAGAATACGACCGACTTTTCCAGGTCCCCCAAGGGGATATATCGTGTTGACGTGTTCCCGCCGCTTTAAAAATTTATTATGAAATTAACGGGATTGCAAACTTTTTTTGAAACGACCGAAGGTATTGCGCGCGGCGCGGCCCCGATTTCGCGGCGGTCCGGGGTGGGCATGAAGCCGCAGGTATTGTGCGCGGCAGGGGCCGGGAACCTTTTCCCGGCCCGTGACGGCAATTCCGCCGGTTTACCCGGTGCCGGCGGCTCAGGCGGGGGAAGCAGGCCCCGCGCCCGCGTCCATAAGGGCATGGGAGAGTTTGACAAACTCTTCGATTCCGAGGGTTTCCGCGCGGCGCGCGGGTTCGATGCCGGCATTTTCGAGGGCAAGGTTGCAAAGGGCCGTTTCAACGGCAAGCTCGCTCCTGGTAAGGGCGTTCTTAAGGGTCTTGCGCCGTTTGCTGAAGGCCGCCTTGATCACCGCGAACAGGAACTCCTCGTCCCGGGCTGGAAACTCGGGATTCTCGAAAAAGGAGATCTCGATCACCTCGGAATCCACCTTGGGCCTTGGGTGGAAGAGGTGGGCCTTTACTTCGGCAACGGATCTGATTTCGGCGCAGTACTGAAGAACGGCGGAAAGCCTGCCGTAATCCTTTTTGCCCGGCTCGGCGCAGAGGCGCTCGGCAAGCTCCTTCTGGAGCATGAAAACGGCCCGGCGGACCCTCTTTCTTGACGAGATGAGCTTGATCATCACCTGGGAGGAAATATTATAGGGAAGATTGCCCATCACCACCATGGGCAGGCGGTTTTTTTCCCATACGGACTCGATGTCCACCCGGAGGATGTCCTCGTTGATAAGCTCCACGTTTTCAAGCCCTGTCATGAGAAGTTCGGTTTTCAGGATGGGAATCATATCCCTGTCCTTTTCCACGGCATAGAGCTTGTTGGCGCGGCGCGCCAGGGGGATGGTCAGTGCGCCGAGTCCCGGGCCGATCTCCATCACCACGTCTCCCTCGGAGATATTGGAGCGGTTGACGATCATTTCGGCGGTGGAAGGGTCGGCCAGGAAGTTCTGACCGAGCTGCTTCTTGGCATGCATGTTCAATGATTTAAGGATGGTTCTCGGTGATCTCATGGTCCTTGGGCCTCAAGCTTTCGGGGGATTTGTCGTGGTGTTTTTCGGGGGATGATCGCCTGTTTTCGCGTGCATCCGGCCGGCGAGTTTCCGGGTAATGAAATAACTTGCAACGCCCGAGGGAATTCCCAGTACGAATCCCCCGATCATCATGGCGTAGAAGACATGCACCTCTTCCTTGAGAAAATCAAGGATGGCGGTGCATTTCGCGGAAAACGGGATATCCCCCTCGAGGGTGTGGAGCAGGGACATGACGATCTCGAATTCCGTCGTCTGGTGGTTGAGAAGAACCATGCCCACCTTGTAACATGCCATATAGAGAAAGGGGATCGTCAGCGGGTTGCTGATCCAGCAACCGAGCACCGCCGCAGGTTTGCTTCCCCTGAAAATAAAGGCCATGGCAATGGCCAGGGTCATGTGGAACGGAATGGTGGGAGTGATCGCGACGAATACCCCCACGGCCATACCCATGGCGATGTAATGGGGGTTCCCCTGCAATGCCTTGAACCGGTTCACGAAGTTGTCCCATCGGTTCCGGAGTTGCAAGATCCACCTTGCAGTAATATTACGGCCCTCGTCTGAACGCTTCATTCAAGCTTTCTTTTCAAATAAAATGTGCCGTCAAAGGCTCCCTGCCGGCACGGGGCCGGCACGCCGGGCAAGGCCCGGGGAGCGGTTAAACCCATGGAAACGGGGCGCGAAATCCGTGTCCGGCCCATGGGCCGGTGGGGAAGGCGCGATTTGGCCCGGTTCCTTTTTGGGCGAAGTAACATAACACGGTTTCCGGGGGGTTGCAAACGCGAACTTTTCCTGCCGGTTTTGCCAATATTGAGGAAAAATAAGAAAAAAAGCCTTGCCTCGGGGAACATTGCTTGACTTTTTAATGGGGAATGAGTAATTTTAAAGAAAATATTTCTACCTGGAAGTTCCCCTCTGTTTCCTGATTTTTGACATAAACCGGCCTCCCCCCACCCATTTTTTTATGGAGGATACAATGAACAAGAAGAAAGGCAACACCGTCAAATTTGAAACATTGGTAAAGGCGTTTATGGAACAGTGCGATATCCCGACCAAAAGCGATATCGACAGGCTCGTCGAGAAGATCGAAAACCTCGAAAACATGATGTCCCGGCCGGAGTCGACAAAGAGTGCTCAGGCGGCGGCTCCCCGGATGGTAAGGGGTCCGGGAAAACCCATGACCGCGTCGGGTCAGGTCCTGGAGGTGGTCAAGGGCTTCAAGCAGGGAGTCGATTTCGCAAGACTCCAGAACAAGACCGGCTTCGAAGATAAGAAATTGAGAAACATCATCTTCAGACTCAACAAGATAGGAAAGATTCAGCGTAAGAGCCGCGGGCTCTACGTGACGTCATGACCCGCCCCCCATTGCCCTGGTCCCGAGTCAATACCGGGGCCGTCAAGCGGACGAGCGGATCGTGGAGGCTTTCCCCCCGGGCGTAAAAGCGCCCTCCGCGATTCGTTCGCCTTGCAGTGAAAAAAGGCTTCGGGCCAACTGCGCCGTATTGCGCCCGGGTACCGGAACCGCATGTGCGTCTTGCGTTCTCCGGCCCGGCGTGGTAGTTGCCGGTTGGTTTGACGGTGTAATCGCCCGGAGACATTTCTCCCTTCAATCAAAATCCACTGGAACTGTAAAATCTATGAGTGAAATCCGTAATGCGCCCATCGACGGGAACAACCCGACCATCAATCCGGGAGACTTCCTCCACGGTTACAAGGTCCTGAAAAGAAGCCGGCTCGAGGAAATAGATTCTTACTATTACGAACTGGAGCACCTTGCCACCGGAGCAAAACACATTCATGTTGCAAGCGGCGACAAGGAGAACACCTTCGGCCTGGCTTTCAAGACCGTGCCCACCGATTCCACCGGGGTTGCCCATATACTGGAGCACACCGTTCTCTGCGGTTCCAGGAATTTCCCAGTGCGGGATCCGTTTTTTTCCATGCTCAAGAGGAGCTTGAACACGTTCATGAACGCCTTCACGGCTTCGGACTGGACCATGTATCCTTTTTCCACCCAGAACGAAAAGGATTTCTACAACCTCCTGGACGTTTACCTGGATGCGGTTTTTTTCCCCAACCTCGACGAGATGAGTTTCAAGCAGGAGGGGCACCGTCTGGAGTTTGCCGGGGACGGGGGGGAGGAGCGCCTGGAATACAAGGGGGTTGTTTACAACGAGATGAAGGGCGCCATGTCCTCCCCGGATCAGGTCATGGCCAGATCCCTTCTCAATGCCCTCTATCCCACCACCACGTACGGGAACAACTCGGGGGGAGACCCGGCGATGATTCCCACCCTGACCCACGAGGAACTCAAGTCGTTTCACAGGGATCATTACCACCCCAGCAACGCCTTTTTCTTCACCTACGGGGACCGGCCCCTGGAAGGGCACCTGCGGTTTATAGATGAGAAAATACTCCGGGGCTTTTCGCGCATCGACCCCGGCACCGTCGTGCCGCCCGAGCCCCGCTGGGACAGTCCCAAGGTTCTGTCCTATCCCTATCCCTTCTCAAAGGAAGAAGACCCGGAAAAGAAACACCAGGTCTGCACGGCATGGCTCACGGTGGGGATCGAGGACTCTTTTACGACCCTTTCCCTCTCCCTGCTCTCCCAGATCCTGGTGGGGAACCCCGCCTCCCCCCTGCGAAAGGCGTTGATGGATTCGGGGCTTGGAACGGCCCTTTGCGATACCACCGGGTTTGACGCGGACAATCGGGATACCATGTTCGCATGCGGCCTCAAGGATGTTGAAGCATCAAAGGCCGGAGAGATCGAGAAGATCATCTTCGATACCCTGGAGGAGTTGGCCGATAAGGGGATCGAACGGGAACTCATCGATTCGGCCGTTCACCAGATGGAGTTTCAGCGAAAGGAGATCACCAACACCCCCTATCCCTACGGCATCAAGATCCTCATGACCATCGCGGGGACCTGGTTCCATGGGGGGGATCCCGAGCGGCTCCTCAAGTTCGACGCGGACCTTGAAAGACTCAAGGAGGAGTTGGCAAAGGGGGGCTTTTTCGAGGGGATGCTGCGCCGGTATTTTCTGGATAATCCCCACAGGGTGCTGTTCACCCTTGTGCCCGACTCCCTCATGGCGGACGGGGAGAAGGCCCGTTCCGAAGCCGAACTTTCAAGGATCCTCGGGGGCATGGACGACTCGGCAAGGGAAAAGATCCGGAAGGAGACCAAGGCCCTCGGGGAGCTCCAGGAGGAGGTCGAGGACCTCTCAACCCTTCCCACCCTGGAACTCACCGACATACCCCCTGATATTTCCACTGTTGAACCGTCCGACGCGTACGGGGATATTCCCGCCACCTGCTATGAAGAACCCACTTCGGGTATTTTCTACTTCAGCTCCGTCATGGGGGTCGGCGCGGTTCCGGAACACCTTCTTCCCCTCCTGCCCTTGTTCAGCACGGCTTTTACCAAGGTGGGCACGGGGAAAAGGGATTATCTGGAGACGGCAAGGCGCATTTCCGCCGTCACGGGCGGTATCGGCATGACGAGCCATGCAAGGACGAGCTTCGAGGGAAACGAGGACTGCCTGGGCTTTGTCTCCTTCAGCGGAAAATGTCTCGGGACCAAACGGGACGAAATGTATGCGCTCATCGCCGAGCTTCTCCAGGAATGTGATTTCTCCGACCTGGAGCGTCTCAAGACGGTTCTCCTGGAATACCGCGCCGGTCTTGAAGGGTCGGTGGTGAGTAACGGCCACAGGTTTGCCGCATGCCTTGCCTCCCGGAACTTTTCCAGGAGTTGCGCCCTTGGCGAGATATGGCACGGGGTGCACCAGCTCAAGTTCATAAAGGACCTCACCGAGGATCTCACGGACGAAAAGCTCTCGGACCTCGGGGCGAACCTTTCGGAAATTGCGCGGGTCATCATCACCCGCAACAACATCAAGCTTGCCCTGGTGGGAGGCGCGCAGGAACTGGGCGGATGCGCCGCCCCGACCCGGGGCCTTCTTTCCGGCCTCTCCGAAGGGGGGAAGGAGGGATTCACCCTTCCGTCCGCCGAGCCCCGGGAGCGGACGATCCGCGAAGGCTGGTGCACCAACTCTGCGGTCTCCTTCGTGGCGGGAGTCTTCAAGACCGCGTACCTGGATCACGAGGACGCCCCCGTGCTTTCGGTCATCAGCAAGCTTCTCAGGTCCAAGTTCCTGCACCGCGAGATCCGTGAAAAGGGCGGCGCATACGGGGGCTTTGCGAGTTATAACTTCGAGGACGGTCTTTTCAGCTTCGGCTCCTACCGCGACCCCCACATCGCGAAGACCCTTTCCGTTTACGATCGGGTTCCCGAATTCCTTGCCCGCGGCGAGTACACGGACGAGGATGTGAAGGAATCGATTCTCCAGGTCTGCTCGGAGATAGACAAGCCCTCCTCACCCGGCCAGGCGGCTAGAAAGGCCTATTTCAGGAAAATGGTCTCTCTCACCGACGGGGCAAGAAAGCGTTTCAAGGAAAAGCTCCTCCACGTGGACAGGCAGGCGATCATCGATTGCGGCAAGCGGTATTTCAACTTCGAGGAAACAAAGCTATCCGTTGCCGTTGTTTCGGGGAAGGAGAAGCTCGGGGAGTCCAATGAAAAGCTGGGCGGCGATCCCCTGGAACTGTTCGAGGTATAAGCCCGGTGCCGGTCGGCCGGTCTTTCTACTCCCGCAAAAAGTCGGCGGGCAAGGATGCGGCCGCCGAATTATTGGAACCGAATGATCCAAGGTCCTATTGTCACCCGGCTGACTAAGGGGGGCATCAACATGAAACGGCGTGCCGGTTTCGGACCGCCGAATGATCCGCTTCCCTGCCCGGGGAAAGGGCAACATTACAAATCCGGCTCCCGGAGAGGGGGCATCGGGCCGTTCCTTCAGGGAACGGCCCTTTTTTTTGTTGTGGATAACCCTGTCCTTTGGGTGCGGTCGTTTACTTCGTCCTGGAAAACCTGCTCCTCTGTGCGGGGCAGAGTCTGGAGGGACTGCCAACGGGAGGGTTATGGTGCATTTACGTTAGTGATCGATTGATCTTTGCTCCGCGAAAGCGACTGGAAACGCCGCCGCTCGAAATCACCATCCCCCTCTTGATTTATGACGGATAAAGTACTAATGACCACATGAATTACCGAACAACCCGGTGTGTTTGTCGCGGCGGTAAGCATGGACCGGACCTGGAGTCGGTATGTCGCCCGGAGTGCCTTTCTTTTAACGGATCGTTTGGGAGGAATGCTTATGCGGATTGGAATCATCGGTGCCGGTGCCATGGGGTCCCTTTTCGGCGGGATGCTGACGGAAAAAAACGACGTGGTACTTGTGGATCCTTTCGAGGATCATGTGCGGACGATCAATGAAAACGGGTTGACCGTGGAGACGCCCGGGGGGACGATCTCGAATCATCGCATCAGCGCCGTTACCGATCCCCGGGAGATGGAGGGGAAGGCGGATCTTGCCCTTATCTTCACCAAGGCGGGCGGGACCGAAGCGGCCGCGCGCACGGCGGGCCATATCATGGGGAAGGACGGCGTGGCGCTGACCCTCCAGAACGGTCTTGGAAATTATGAGGTGATTGCGAAAATCCTCGGTGAGGCCGGAACCCTGGGCGGGGTGACCTCCCACGGCGGCACGTTGCTGGGGCCGGGGCGGGTGTTCCATGCCGGTACGGGGCCCACCCATATCGCCCTCCCGGGGGAAGAACCGGAAAAGGCGCAAAGGGTTGCCCGATGCTTCAGGGATTCGGGAATAGAGGTGGAGACCTCGGCCGATCTTGACGGTCTGATCTGGGCAAAGCTCATCGTCAATGTGGGGATAAACGCCCTTGGGGCGATTCTCAGGGTGCCCAACGGCGTGCTGGGGAGCACCCCCGAGTGCGCCGGGATCATGTCCCGGGCCGTGGAAGAGGCGGTCCTCACGGCGGAAAAACTCGGTATCGCGCTTCCATGGGAAGATCCCCTTGCCCATGTGCAAAAGGTCTGCAAGGCAACATTTGAAAACAGGGCCAGCATGCTTCAGGATACCCTGAGGGGGGCCGAAACCGAAGTCGCCGTGATCAACGGGGCCGTGGTGAAGAAGGGAAGGGAAGTGGGGGTGGATACCCCTTGCAACGCCTTTCTTACGGAGTTGGTCGGGGCCCTCGAGGCCACTGCGGATTTTCGTTGCTGATGTTGCCGGGACTCCTTTATACAACGGGCCGGATATGACGGTTCCGTAAAAAGCAGACGGTCGAAATTTTGACTACACACTGACGGGGTCGACATGTTTTGCCAATATTTTTAATGTGCCCGTAAAATCATATCCGGACTTATTGAACCCTGCAACGCAAGTTGCCTAACTTACCACATCGGGTTGCGCGGCAATCGCGATGCCGGGTAGTATAAGCGGGGAGTGCGCGGCAATAAGCGGCGTTATGGGGTGCAAGCGAAAGACAGGGGCGTTTGTTGAAAGCCTTGTTCCGTGGGATAAGATGATGGTGGAATCCGCGACGTTCCCGGATGGACGGTGCAGTGTAAACCGCCGCGGTTGGGGAAATGTGGCAAGGATTTGTATATAGCTGTTGAACGCTCTAAATTGAACGAATTCAGTAAGGAGAAGACGATGACGGTTCAGAAGAAGACGATTCCCGAGATAAAGGCAAGGAAGGAAAACGGCCCGAAGATCAGCATGCTCACCGCATATGATTACCCCTGGGCCCTTCTCGTGGACAGGGCGGGAATCGATATGATCCTGGTGGGGGATTCCCTGGGAATGGTGGTGCTGGGATACCCGGATACCATTTCGGTCACCATGGATGAGATGATCCACCACACAAAGGCGGTTACCGGCGTTGTGCGGGGCGCCCTGGTGGTGGGGGACATGCCCTTTGGATCGTACAACGTTTCCGCTGAAAAGGCCGTTGAAAACGCCAATCGCTTCATGAAAGAGGCAAAGGCCGACGCGGTGAAACTCGAGGGCGGCAAGAGCATGGCCCATGTGGTGGAAGCCATCGTCGGGGCGGGAATTCCGGTCCAGGGACATATCGGCCTTACCCCCCAGACCGCCTCCGCCCTCGGCGGATTCAAGGTTCAGGGAAAGAGCGCCGAGGCCGCGAAGGCCCTTATCGAGGATGCCAAGGCCCTTGAAGACGCGGGATGTTTTTCCATTGTTCTGGAAGCGATACCCGCGCCCATCGCCGCGATGATCACCGAGTCGATCTCCATTCCCACCATCGGTATCGGCGCGGGCAAGGACTGTGACGGCCAGGTGCTGGTGACCCACGACATGGTGGGCCTCTTCGATCGCTTCACCCCCAAGTTCGTCAAGCAGTATGCGAAGATATCCGAGACCATCTCCTCGGCCATCGCCGAGTACAAGGAGGAGGTGGAAAACGGAAGTTTCCCCGAGGAGAAGCACAGCTTTACCATGCAGGCGGAAGAGCTCGATAAAGTGGAGAAATAGTTCAGCGGGATCGCTGGACAGGATGCGTATCGACAGATCCCGGGATGCCGGGCCGATCTTAAAAAGGGGACGGATTTGTTATTTGCCGGGCAGGTATAACAATCCGTCCCTTTTTACTTTTGAAATGGGTGCCGTCACTTTGCCACCAGATTGGCCATCCACATGGTAATCGGGGGATAAAAGGAGATGATCAAAAGGTCGATGATGAGAATTCCCAGAAAGGGGAGAACCCTTTTGCCCACGGCCGAGAGGCTGTCCCCCGAGATGGAACAGGAGACGATGAGGCAGATTCCCATGGGCGGTGTGAGCATCCCGATGGCCAGGTTCGTCACCACGACGACACCGAGCTGGATCATGTCGATGCCAAGGGCCGGGACCATGGCCGTGATCATGGGGACCAGGAGGATCAGGGAAGCCGTGGTCTCGACGAAGGTGCCGGCGATCAAAAGGACCATGTTGATAAGGAGCAGCAGGCATACCGGATTCGTGGTAAGGGAGAGCAGGGTGCCGGCAAGGCGCGCGGGAATATCCTCGATGGCGGCGACCCAGCTGAAGATGGAGGCCGTGGCGATGATGAACATGACGATGGCCGAGGTGACCGCCCCGTCCCTGAAGAGGCCGAAGAGATCCGAAGGCTTGATCTGCCTGTAGACGAAGAGTCCCACGAAGAGTGCATACACAACCGCAACTGCGGCGGATTCCGTTGCCGTGAACACGCCGAAGAGAATTCCCCCAAGGATGATAAAGGGCGCCCCCAGCGCAAGGATCGCCCGCTTGAAGGTGGTCCAGACCGCCGAGAGGGAGAAGCTTGAAGTTGCCGCATATCCCTTTTTCCGGGAGATCAGCGTGGAGACGGCGATGAGGGATGCCCCCACAAGGAGTCCCGGAAGGATGCCCGCCGCGAAGAGTCTCCCGATGGATGCGCCGGTGAGAAACCCGAAGATGATCATGGGGATGGAGGGGGGGATGATCACGCCGATGGACCCGCCCGATGCCTGGACCGCGGCGGCGAAATCGGAGTCATACCCCGATTTTTTCATGGCCGGGATCAGCACGGCGCCGACGGCGGCCGCGTCCGCCGCCGCCGAACCGGAGATACCGGCAAAAAACATGGCGGAGACAACGGTCACTGCGGCCATGCCCCCGGGCAGCCAGCCCACCAGGGCGTTGGCAAAGTCGATGAGGCGGCGACTGATGCCCCCGGACTCCATGATGACCCCCGCGAACATGAACAGGGGAACCGCCATGAGGTGAAAGGAGTCGGTGCCGCTGAACATGCGCTGGATCACCATCATCAGGGGAAAATCTCCCTGGACGATGATGGCGAGGATGGAAGCCGCCCCGATGGCGATCGCGATGGGGGCGTTGATTGCAAAGAGAAAGAGCAGGGAGAGAATCAGTACTTCGGCGGTCATTTTTCCCCCTTTCCCATCTCTTCGGCGATAAACGAGAGACAGTGAAGAAAAAGTACGGCGCCCGAAACGGGGATGATCGCGAAGATCACCCATTTGGGAAGAGAAAGAGCCGGTGAGATCTGGAGCCTTACGAACCAGGAAAAGGCGCAGCCGTAATGGATCATGATGCCGAAAAGGCACATGGAGACAAGGTGCACGAGCAGGGCCGAGAGTCTTTGCGCTTCCTTCGGCAACCTGCCGTATACCATGTCGATGCCCGGGTGAACCTTCCGCTTATATGCAACCGAACTGCCCAGGAAGGTGAGCCAGACGAGGAGATAGCGCGCCAGCTCCTCGGACCAGAAGATCGAGTGGTTGAGCACATACCTTGAAAAAACCTGGGCCGCAACGATCGCGGACATGGAAACCCCCATGATAAACAGGAGGATCTCGATCCGGGAGTTGACCCATCTGCTGAATTTATGGATATAATTCATTTTGCTCCAAATGCTTTTCCGGGGCCGCGACGGGAAGCGGCTGAAAGACCCGAGCTCTTTTTATATGCCGGGTGGGGTTGACCGAAATAGTATGGAAATTCGGATTTTAAAACCGCAGTTTCACTTCGTGAAAGAAAAGGTAACGTCCCCTCCGCGGGAAGGCCCAACCCAAAATGATCAAGGTGACGTCGAACCCGGGCCCCCCACCGCCGTTTGGGGCAGGGGGCAAGTGTTCGGAAGCGAACCCTGGGATGTATTCGAATCCCGTCGGAAACGGGGGGAAGCGTTCGGTAAGGACTATTTGGTGGCTTCGAGCATCCTTTCAAGGAGTGACTTGACCCTTGGGGCCTTGTAGAGGTCCATCTCCTTGAGGCCCGCCACCTTGGCGCGGAACGCGGCGATATCGGGATTCTTTTCGATGACCATCCCCTTCTCCTCGAGCAGGGCAAGGCGTGCCCCGTTCTTCTTGCGATTCTCCCCGCGCTGGTACACGGCCGCGTCGTACATGGCCTTTTGAATCATCTCCCGGTCGGCTTTCTTGAGTTTCTTCCACCAGATCATGGAGGCAACGTCGATGTGGGGGGAGTAGACGTGGCGGGTGAGGGTCATATATTTCTGGATCTCGTAGAACTTGTAGACCTCCATCACCCAGAGGGGGTTCTCCTGGCCGTCGATCACGCCCTGCTCCAGCTCGGTATAGATGGGCCAGGGCATGGGGGTGGGGTTGGCGCCCAGGGTCTGCCAGATGGTCCTGTGGAGGGCGGAGGCCATGACCCGGATCTTAAGGCCCTTGATCTCGGCCGGTGTTTTCACGGCAAGCCTGTTGTTGGTGAGGTTCCTGAAACCGTTCTCGGAAAAGCAGAGTCCCTTGAATCCCGATTTTTCGATGCTCGAGAGGATCTCCGCCCCCAGGGGGCCGTCCAGGATCCGGTCCGCCTGTGCATAGTCCTTGAAGAGGAAGGGGTAGTTGATCACCCGCGCCATGGGATCGAAGGTATCGAAGGGGCCGCCCGTGATCACCCCCATCTGCACGGTGTTCATCTGGATCTGCTGGAGGATCTCGGTCTCGTTGCCGATGGACTTGCTGTGAAAGATCTTGACCTTGAAGTTCCCGCCCGAGCGCTCCTCGATCAGTTCCTTGAACTTTTCGGCCACGATATTCTGATTGGAGCCCGGCTTGGTGACCACCCCGAGCTTGATGGTGACGGCCCCAAAGGCACTGGATGAAAACGCGAGAAACATCAGCAGGGTAAAGAGAACTTTCAACTTTTTCATGCGGCAAACCTCCATGGTGATGATGATTAAAAGTTACAAGCGCCGTGTGGCGTCAATTCCTCAATTCCATACGGGAACCGGCAGGCGCCCGAACGGCGCACCGTGCCGAAAGCCCCGACATGGTCCCGGTCTCAGTGCATGAACGATTGTAACGGGACACCTACTTATCATATTAATTACTAGTAATTGTCCATGAAAAAACGGCGTTTTTCGAAAAAACGCACCCGGGGCGGCGGGAGCCGGTGAAGCGGGGGGGGGGACGGCCCGGTTTCCCGTACAACCCGCTGGAAGAAGGGGGGGAGTGGTTTCCGGTGATGGGACGGATGGAATGTTGCGCCCGCCCGGAGCATTATCCGGATCGTTTCGACAACGTTCCGGATGCACTTGGGGCAAAAAAGGATTGACGAGGTCTATAAGGCTGGGTTAGTTAGAGAGGTTTATTCGGTGCCGGATACATGACGGACAGGTTGCCGCCGGCGCGAACAGGATCTCCCGCCGAGAATGCAGGGGCTTTATATAAGGAAAAAACGAGGGACGGTTAACTTACGATGATACAGCTTATAAGGGGTTTTAAGGATATACTGCCGGGTGAGACCGCCCTGTGGCAGAAGATAGAGGAAACGGCAAAGGGATTGTTCGAGGATTTCGGGTACAGCGAGATCCGCTTGCCCATACTCGAGCAGACCGAGCTTTTTGCGCGGAGTATCGGTGAAAACACCGATATCGTGGAAAAGGAGATGTACACCTTTCCCGACGGCAGAAGGGGACTGATCACCCTCCGCCCCGAGGCCACGGCGTCCGCCGTGCGCTCCTATATCCAGCACAAGATGTACGGGAAGGATCCCGTCCAGAAACTCTATACCGTCGGCCCCATGTTCCGCAGGGAGCGTCCCCAGAAGGGACGATATCGTCAGTTTTACCAGATCGACGCCGAGGTGTTCGGTATCGAGTCCCCCCATATCGACGCCCAGATCATCTTCATGCTGGTGAGTCTGTTCAAGCGCCTGGACGTTTCCGACGTGAACGTGCACCTCAACTCCCTGGGCTGCCCCTGCTGCAGACCCAAATACAAGGAGGCGCTCATTGCGCTCATCGGCAAGGCCGAAGGCGAGCTCTGCTCCGACTGCGCAAGGAGAAAGGACAAGAACCCCCTCAGGGTTCTGGACTGCAAGGTGCCCGCCTGCAGGGAGGCCGTCGCAAACGCCCCCTCCATTCTGGAATACCTCTGTGCGGACTGCGACAAACACTTCACCGTGGTGAAGTCGGCCCTTGAAAAGCAGGGCGTCGCCTACAAGATCGACAGCAACCTCGTCAGGGGGCTCGATTACTATACCAGGACCATTTTCGAGATCCAGACCACCTCCCTGGGCGCCCAGAGCGCGGTTGCCGGCGGCGGCCGTTACGACGGACTGATCGAGGCATTGGGGGGCCCCTCCCAGCCGGCCATCGGCTTTGCCATCGGTTTTGACCGGCTGGTGGAGATCATGGCACAGAGTTCCCCGGACCTTTCCAGAAAACTCGACCTGTTCATTATCGCAGTGGGGGAAAAGGCCAAGGACCTTGGGTACGAATGGGGCTGTGAACTGGCCCTCTCCGGTGTTCTATCGGACATGGACATGGGCGACAGGAGCCTTAAAAGCCTTATGAAACGGGCGGACAAGCTCAAGGCCGCCAATGTGCTCATCGTTGGTGACAGGGAGCTTGAAGAGGGGGCGGTGACCCTCAGGAACATGGGAAGCAGGGACCAGGTTTCCATTCCCCTGGACGGTGTTGTCGAGGGTATCCTCAAGGCACTGCCCCAGCGGGATTAGGGCGCGGGAACCCGGATGAACAGTTGCCGCCGGCGGACAAGGGAAGCGCTCCGGGGCAACCGATTCGGCCGCTTGGGTTGAATTCGGTAAAGCGTTCCGTGCATCTGAACCGTTTCGGCCGGTTGGGCTGGATTCGGCAAAGCGCTACCGCGCCGCGCTCGGGAAGAGGAAAAACCCGTTGGATTTTCCGCCCGGAGCGCGCTTGAATCAAGAAATCAAATAAACATTAAATATATACCATCAAGGAGTTGGACCATTGGCTGATATTTTAGGAGATATGAGGAGAACCCACTACTGTGACGCCCTGTCCCTTGCGGATGAGGGAAAAGAAGTGGTTCTCATGGGATGGGTACAGCGCCGAAGGGACCACGGCGGTGTAATTTTCGTGGACCTGAGGGACAGGGAGGGGATGACCCAGGTGGTCTTCAACCCCGAAGAGAACGGCGAGGTGCATGAAAAGGCCCACGTGATCAGGAGCGAGTTTGTCCTGGGCGTTCGCGGAACCGTTCGCCCCAGGCCCGAGGGCATGACCAATTCCAACATGAAGACCGGCGAAATCGAGGTGATGGTCACCGAGTTCAAGATCCTGAACAAGGCCGCCACCCCTCCCTTTCCCGTTGAGGAAAACGTGGAGGTCTCCGAGAATATCCGCCTGAAGCACCGCCATGTGGACCTGCGGCGCCCCCGGCTCAAGAACGCGCTCATCACCCGTCACAAGGCGTCGGTTTCCGTGAGGAACTACCTGAACGACAACGGTTTCCTGGACATCGAGACCCCCATTCTCACCAAGAGCACCCCCGAGGGCGCAAGGGATTACCTGGTCCCCAGCCGCGTGAGCCAGGGGCAGTTTTATGCACTTCCCCAGTCTCCCCAGCTCTTCAAGCAGATGCTCATGGTCGGCGGCTACGAACGCTATTACCAGATCGTCCGCTGTTTCAGGGACGAGGACCTCAGGGCCGACCGTCAGCCCGAGTTCACCCAGATCGATATGGAGATGTCCTTCGTGGGGGAAGAGGACGTGATGGGGACCGCCGAGGGGATGATCAGCCGGGTCTTCAAGGACGTGCTGGGAAAAGAGGTGGCCCTTCCCATCCAGCGCATCGAGTACGACGAGGCCATCGACCGGTTCGGCCTGGATCGCCCGGACATGCGCTTCGATCTCGAACTCAAGGACATGTCCTCCATCGTCGAGAACTCCGGTTTCAAGGTCTTTGCCTCGGTGGTCAAGAAGGGAGGGATGGTCAAAGCCCTCAATGCCAAGGGATGCAGCACCTTCTCGAGGAAGGAGATCGACGATCTCACCGAGTTCGTGGCCATCTACAGGGCAAGGGGACTTGCGTGGATCAAGGTTAAGGAGGACGGCTCCTGGCAGTCTCCCATCGCCAAGTTCTTCACCGACGAGGAGAAAGGGGCAATGGCGGACAAGCTGGACATGGCCCCCGGCGACCTGATCTTCTTCGTGGCGGACCAGCCCAAGGTGGTGAACGAGTCCCTGGGACATCTGCGTAACCTTCTCGGTGAAAAGCTCGGACTCATCAAGGCGGACGATTACCGCTTCGTGTGGGTCACCCACTTCCCCCTCCTGGACTACGACGAGACGGATAAGCGATACCAGGCCCTGCACCACCCGTTCACCGCGCCCCTCGAGGCGGATTACGAGAAGCTGGACTCGGAGCCCCTTGCCGTGAAGTCCAGGGCCTACGACCTTGTGCTCAACGGTCTGGAGATCGGCGGCGGCAGCATCCGTATCCACGACACGGCCATCCAGGAGAAGGTGTTCGCGGCCCTCGGAATGGACAAGGAGGAGTCCGAGGAGAAGTTCGGTTTCCTCCTTTCGGCCCTGGAGTCCGGCGCGCCCCCCCACGGCGGCATCGCATTCGGATTCGACAGGCTCGTGATGCTCCTCTGCAATCAGCCCTCCATCCGCGACGTGATCGCCTTCCCCAAGACCCAGAAGGCATCCTGTCTGCTCACGGATGCGCCCTCTGACGCAGCGTTCGAGCAGCTCGAGGAGCTCTCCCTCAAGGTGATCAAAAACCAGTAAAAAAGCTTTAAGCCGGGGCCGTGCCCCGCGTTGAAAGCAACAAGGCCCGTGTCCTTCGAGGATGCGGGCCTTTTTTTTGTTCCATCCCCATGACCCGGCGCGCGGCTTCCCAAAAGCTGTCCCGTTCCGTGTGTCGCATGATGAGATCGGGCGCGGGGCATCTATTTGGAGACGGCCCCCCGGAAAGGAGTCCCGGGCTTGGAAGATCGGCCCCATTTCATGGCGTCCCTTCCAATGGGTTGGATTGAAAAATGCCGGGAGATCAATCCGCTGATGGGGGAAGGTCGTGAATCAACGGCCGGGTTTTGCCCCTGGCGGCGGCGAAGGGTATCGCCGGCAACTCGGGGGCGTTTTTATGTTTTGGATAAACACAACGGCCGGTTGAGATGTCGTGATTGCGGGATAAGAAAAAAACTACCCTGCCGTCAGGGGAGTAAAAAAGCAAAACGGCCCGGGGAAAACCCGGGCCGTTTTCGTTCAAGTTTATGGTCTGTTCCCAAGGGAAGGGGGATCAGGGGCCCATGGCGATAAAATCGGCAAGGATGTTTTCGCACTCCCCGAGAAGGGGGTCCGGTCTCTCCTCGTCGTCCCCGGCCGACTCCTCCGGCGCCAGGGGATCATCCGAGACGATCTCCTCGAAGCTCTTGTACGGGGGAAGTCCCTTGGCGCTTCTCAGGTGGTTTTCCATGGAGAGGCGCCACGCTTCGCTCTCCCTTTTCTCGTCCAGGCGGGTCTTTTCCACCAGGGAGAGGGCGGTCTGCCCGCGCATCTTCTCGAGCCTTTCGAGGCCGGCGATCAGATACTCGAAATCGGGGGAGGTTTCGATCCTCTTTTCGTGGAGCCCCCGGAGTTTTCCGATGGCGCCTTCAAGGTTCGGATAATGGCTGAAACGGGCACGGCCGATGGTATCCCATTCAAGGGCATCGGGCAGGGCATCCTCTCCGAACTGCTCCTTGTCGTAGGTGGAGGGCAGGAGAATGTCCGGGTGGATTCCCCGGTGCTGGGTGCTCCCGCCGGATACCCGGTAGAATTTCGCGGTGGTGAACTTCAACTGGCCGTGGTTCAGGCTCTGGAGCGTCTGGACCGTGCCCTTGCCGAAGGTCTGGGAACCCACCACGATGCCCCGCCGGTAGTCCTGGATGGCCGCCGCGAAGATCTCCGAGGCCGATGCGCTCATGCGGTTGACGAGCACCACCAGGGGGCCGTCGTACACGATGGCCGGGTCGGGATCGGGGAGGCGGGTGACCTTTCCCCAGTTGTCCCTGATCTGGACGGTGGGGCCCTCGTCGATAAAGAGGCCGGTGAGCTCCGAGGCTTCCATGAGCCCGCCGCCGCCGTTGTCCCTCAGGTCCATGATGATGCCGTCCACATTTTCACGGGAGAGCTCCGAGAGGATGCGGCGCACGTCCCGGGAGGTGCTCTTGTAATCCTCCCGGCCCGCCTGGAGGGCCTTGAAGTCGATGTAGAAGGAGGGCAGGTCGATGATGCCGATGCGGTACGCTTTCCCGTTCCGCTCGACAATGCTTACCCGCTTGCTGGCGGCCTGCTCCTCGAGCTTCACCGTGTTCCGGGTGATCTGGATCACCTTGGTTTCCGTCTCCTCCTTGGCGATGCCGGGGATCACCTCGAGGCGGACAACGGTGTTCTTGGGGCCCCTGATCTTTGCCACCACATCGTCGATGCGCCAGCCCACCACGTCCACGATGCTGCCGTCGATCCCCTGGCCCACCCCCACGATGCGGTCCCCGGGCTTGAGCTGGCCGCCCTTTTCGGCGGGGCCCGCGGTCACGAGCCGGAGCACCTCCGTGTACTCGTTTTTCGTCTGGAGGATGGCCCCGATCCCCTCCAGGGAGAGGCTCATCATGATGTCGAAGCTCTCGGTGGTGCGGGGCGAGAAGTACAGGGTATGGGGGTCGAAGGACTGGGAAACGGCGTTCATGTAAAACCGGAACACATCCTCGCTGTTGGTCTGGTCAAGGCGCTTGAGCTGGTTGTTGAATCGTTTTTCCAGGAGTTCGACGATCTTTTCCGGCGGGTTGTCCGCGAGCTTCAAGGCCAGCACCCGGCTCTTGAGGCGCTTTCGCCATATCTCATCCAGCTCGGCCCGATCCGCCGGCCAGGGCGCGTTCTTCCTGTCCGTCTCGATGGTTTCCTCGACGGTGAAATCGAGTCCGTCGACCCCCTTGTCCAGGAGGGAGAGCAGGTAGAGGAGCCGCTCCCGGTACCTTTGCTGGTAACGGTTGAAGATGGAAAAGGCGGGGGTGAGGTCGCCCTTTTTCAAGGCGTTGTCGATCTTTTTCCGGTAAGGGGCGAAAGCGTCGATGTCCTCCTTGAGAAAATAGCTTCTTGCGTGGTCCAGGTCCGAAAGATAGCGGTCGAACACGGTTTCCGAGAGATCGTCGTTGATCCTCAGTTTCCGGTAATGTTTCTTCTTGAGGAACTTCAGGATCTCGAGGCCGGTCCGACTGTGAACCTTTTCAGGCGCAAGGAGCGTACCGTTTTTCGAGACCCCGTGCTCCGCCTTGTCGGGTGGTGGTGAAGAGAATACACCCCCCATGGATCCCAGGAGCACGATGATAAAAATGACGGCTCCAGAAAGGAACCAGCTGCGTTTGTTCATGTCTTTTTCCTGTTAAAAAAGCATTCTGTTTAGGCAAGGGAAATTTGGGGAGTATCGCCCAAAGCCCTTTGGTCCCAAGGCAAACGGCGGCCGGCGCGATGATCCGGACCGATCGGGGCCTCAAAAACCGTTTCTGATTCTTTCCACCGTCTCCCTGTCCGGCCTGAACGGAAGAGAGGGGGGCGTTGGAAGGGACAATTGCCGCATGGATTCAAAAGGCGTGCCCTTTATTTTCAAATTGTATGCTATTATCATCAATATTTCAAGATTTACAACATCTTCGATATTATAGGCGAGCAGGGTCTCGAGGGCCAGGGGGTTGGCGTTCCGCTTGTAATCCTCCCAGAGGCGCACGGCGAACAACCCGTCCAGCCCGTCCACCTCCCCCCTGTCGATGCCGAGGGCCTTTTCACAGCGTTTCAAGCCCCCCCGGAACCCCAGGCTCGAGAGGATATAGCGAAGGTCGATATGGACCTTGCCGGAAAGGTTGATGCCGAAAAACCGCTCGATAAAGGGGATGTCGAAGGTCTTGCCGTTGAAGGTCACAAGGAGCGGGTATCTTTCGATGCACGCGGGAAAATCGTCCAGGTTCATGCCGTTCACGAAATGGTGGATCTTCTTTCCGTCGTAAAGGGCGATGGTGGTGATCCTGCTCTCGTCGAAATCCAGGCCGGTGCTTTCGATATCCAGGTAGGCCGCGCCGCTCCTGTACTCGGGGTAAAGGCGCCACAGGTCTGCGGAAGACAGGCGGCTCTGGAAGTAGAGGGGCGCTTTATCAAGATTTCTCGCGGATTCGGCAAGGCTGGTCCGGATGATCCCCATCTTGCCTGCAATGGACGGGGGCAGGTCGCCGGCGGGAAGGTCGTTAAGGGTTCGCCAGTCGGTGATCCCGAGGTCCCATAATGCCTTTTCGGTTTTCGTCCCGATGCCGGGAATATGGGAAAAGGTGTTGGTCAGCAAATCGATACTCCTTTGGTTGATCTCCCGGCGGTTGTTTCAACCGGTACGGGCGGATGGTTGCAAATCGCTATTCCCAAACCGGTTGGCGGTCCGTGGGTGCGTGTTGTCGTGGGGGCTCCAACCCGGGGCGGTGGTTCGTCCGGGGAAGGCGCCGTATAAGGGGGGCGGAAAAACCGGGTAAGGATTCGGCCCGTTTTCTCCGGGAACCATGAAGTTTGCAACTCCCGGGGAGATGTGCGCGGTTACGAAAAGCGGGTACGTTGGACAGGGGGCAAAGGTCCGTGACGACTCCGGACGACGGAGCAACCCCGGTAAAACGTGGGCCGAAGGTCACGCGCCCGTGCGCATCTCATCGATGGTCCTGTCCTTTTCTTGCCACAGGCTGTTGACCCACTCGTGGAACGGTTCCTTGTGCTCCGCTTCCGAGAAATATCCCTCGATGACGGCGGTGTCCACGGGCAAGAGTTCCACAAAGACCTTGATTCGGTCGATCTTTCCCGTGAGAAGGTCCCAGAAGCGTTTGTTGGGGCCGGGGTAAACGATGGTCACGTTGAGGATATTGTCCAGCCTGTTTCCCATGGCGCCCAGGACAAAGGCGATCCCGCCGGCCTTGGGCTTCAGCAGGTTCGCATAGGGGGAATCCTGGCGGGTATGCTTCCGCTCCGTGAACCGGGTGCCCTCCACGAAGTTCATGATGGACACGGGGATGTGGCTGAACTTCGCGCAGGCCCTTTTGGTGACCGCAAGGTCCCTGCCCTTGAGGTGGGGGTTCCGCTCGATATATCTTCTCGAATAGCGCTTCATGAAGGGAAAGTCCAGTGCCCACCACGCGGCTCCCAGAAACGGTATCCAGATCAGCTCCTTCTTGAGGAAGAACTTGAGGAACGGGATCCTTCCGTGGAAGACCTTCTGGAGCACCAGGATATCCACCCACGACTGGTGGTTGCACAGCACGAGATACCAGCTGTCCCTGTTCAGTGAATCGGGAACCTCGACCTCCCAGGTGATCTTCTGGAGGAGCCGCATGTTGAGGTTGTTGCCCTGTATCCAGAGGCTCGCGATCGTGTTGAGGAACCTTCCGCAGTGCCTCTGCCAGGAGGGGAGGGGGATCAGCAGCTTGGCAGCCGCCCCGAAAACGATAATGACGGCGATGACGACGGTGTTCACGGCCATCAACAAAAGCGACAGAACGCCCCTTATGGGGCCCGGAATAAAACTCAGCATGTGAAATCCTGTGTCCGTTTTTGTATTTTATCAGACAATCCGCATCTCCCACTCATCCCCCGAATCGCCGCTGCCCGTGAGTACCTCCCGGAAGCGCACGTTGTTCAGGGCGTCCTTTATGAATCGCCTGGAATGGGAACCCGCGATAAGGGTTCCCGGAAAAATCTTGCCGTAGGCCATGACCGAGGAGTTGCCCTTGAGCTTCTTTTCCCATGAGACGATGGCGTCCTTTTCGGCCGTGATGGATTTTGCCGCCTTTTCCAGCCCCGCGATCTCGGCCTTCAGGGCATCGGCCCGTTCCATGTTGGCGTCCTGGTTGTCGAACAGGGTGTTGAGCTCCTCCTCGGCTTTTTTCGCCTTTTCCACGAACTCGGCGATCTGCTTTTCGGCTTCGGCGACCTTGTCCTTTTTACCCTCTTTTTCAAATTCCGCAAGGGATTCGTTCAGTGTTTTTATCTCGAGCTGGGAACGGTCCTGGGTATGGGCATTCTGGGCGATGCCGGCCTGGATCCCGCGATCCGCTTCCGCCAGTTTCTCCAACTCCTCCCGGTTCAGTTGGATCGCTTCGTTTATTTGTTCGATCCGGTTCGAAAGATCCCTTATCTTCAGGGCCGCATGCTCGTCAACCCCCACGGAGAGCTTGCAGGGGGTGGAGCGCTCGGTGCCGATATCCCTGGACTCGATGCCGAGTTTGGCCGTGACGGTGGAGGAGATGATCTTTCCGCGGGTGACCACGCAGGCGCCGCTGATGTTCACCGTGGATTCGAGGATCTCCTTGGTGACCTGGAGGTCTCCGTAAGACTCGATGACCGCGTTGTTGGTGAACAGCGCCTTGATGTTGCCGCCGGCCTTCACCGTCGTGGTGTTGAGGCCGCCGGTGATGGTCACGTCGCCGGTCACGTCGATCTCCGCGCCCGAGGCCTCCTTTGCCGTGAGGTTGGCTCCCTTCACGCGGAACCCCTCCTGAATGGTGCCCCTGACGACGATGTTGCCCTCGAAATCCACATGCCCGGTTTCATAGTTCACATCTCCGGGAATCACCAGCTCGGATGCAATTGAAATCCTTCCGCCGAAGCTGACCATGGGCTGGCCGTCGGTTTTGGCGAAGATTTTGAAACCGTCCTCGGATAGTTCGGTGTTGGTGCCGCTTTCAAAGGGGGGATTTGCCGCCTCGGGATAGATCACCGCGTGACCGTAAATATCGACCCCGTGTTCCGTGAGGATTCCCGGGGTCCTTTCGGCGATCAGGTCCCCCTCCTTCACGTGGGGGATCTTTCCCCTGTCCCGGAAGTCGATGGCGCCGTCCGATCGATCCGTTCCGGCCTTGAGATGGTCCACATCGAAATGGTACGTGACGACGGAGTCCCGTCCCGGGTTGCCGGGATTTCCCCTTGCCACCACAAAGGGTTTTTCCCTGAAGATCTCGGAGTTGATAAAGGCCTTCACAAGGGAGTCTTCCACGATTCCCTCCATGATCCCCATCTCCTCCATGAGGGATTTCACCGACTCCAGGGTGATCTCCCCCTCCACCTCCCCGGCGCCCTTTAGCTGGGCCGTCATATTGTCCTCTGAAACGGCAATAAACAGACCGTCTCCGGAATGGGATTTCCCCATGGTTTCGGAAGGGGCGTCCCCTGTTTCCCCCCCGTTCCCGGCGGGTGAATCGGTTTCCGGGGCAACGGGTTTCCCGGAGGCCGCGGGAGGCGGTTCCTTGGCGGGAGCCTCGCTTTTCGCCTGCGGGGGCGTCTGCTCCCCCGACGGGGGGCCGGCGGCTCCGTTTTGGGAAGACGCCTCTCCCTCCGGTGGGACCATTGGGGAAGCTTCCGCATTTTTTGAAAGATCCGGTGACGGAGCGGGTTCTCCGGCGGCCGACGGCGTATCAACGGGAGGCTGTGTTTCCGCGGGTGGCGGTGTTTCAACGGGGGCCTGTGTTTCAACGGGGGCTTGTGTTTCAACGGGGGCTTGTGTTTCAACGGGGGGCGGTGCAGGGGCGGAAGGGGCTTCTTCCCGAACCGCCGCCTTTTCAAGACCGCCGTTTTCCGGTGGGGCCGCGGCCCGGGACCTGGGCTTCAGGCGCTTCTGCTTCATGAGAATCAGGTCCCGCTGCTTTTCCGTGATGGAGCCGTTTTTGACGAGGATGTCTCCAAGGAGGAGGCGCTGTTTCTTTTCCCGGAAAAGGCGCATCTGCTCATCCAGGGCCGAGTCCACGAGATCCTGGACCACAAAGCTGTTTTTCACGGCAATGGCCCCGAAGCAGATGTCCAGGCGGCGCTCCTCCCAGATCTTTTTTGCCGTGACAAGGTACTGGAAATCACCTTCGGAGATGAGCTCGTGTTCAAGGAGGAACTCCTTGAGGGAAACGGGCTTCTTTCCCGCTTTCACGATGCCCTGGGTGCTCAGGCTCTCCATGAGCTGGTGGCGGTTCACGGTAACGGGGAAGCGCTTTTCCGTTTCCGAAGAGGGGGATGGGGCGTTCGACGGGAGATCGGCGTGGATTTTGAACGAACCCGAACATTTCTTGCAGGAAGCGGTTTTACCGAGCAGGTCCTCGTACACCCTGTACGAGGCGTTGCATGCCGGGCAGGATGTGGTAATGATTTTTTTTCCCGTGGCCATTGTCCGATCCTTTCCGTAAGTATGAATATCCTTTTTATATCGGACATTCCGAGGCTTTAGTAAAGGATAAATCCGGCACGTCCGGAACATGCCGGGCAGATCCCCCGCGGGTGCCGGGCGGGCGTAAGCGCGCACTTGTCACGTCGTGGCACCCGAATTCAGGAAAACATCGTATTGTTAGCGTTTGATCTGTTTAAAATCAAGTGCTTTATCTGTTTTTTTGCCGAACCTTTCGTAATACCCCCGGCAGGCCGCCGGGGAATGGGAAATCCCCCGACGCGGCCTCTTGCGGGCTGGGGCGGGGCCGCCGGAATATTTGATCGGGCGACGGGGCAGGAGGCCGCCCTCTTCAGCGGCACCGGGTCAAGCCCAGGTATTAGGGGCACTCTGTGTTGAACAGGGGAAGGCGAGTCTGCATGGAGCGTCCTTCCCCTTTGTTCGGCACGGGTTAAGCCGAGGTCGCTTGGAGCCCCCTTCCCCTTTGAGCGGTAGGGGCAAGCCGATGTACTATGGAGCATCCTCCCCCTTTATATGAAACAGGGTGATGAACCTCGGGTCAAGGGCATGGGAAGAGACGTTGCCGTACTCTTCCTCCATCTCGTTGAAAAGCGCCTCGAGACCGCTTCCGATCTTTTCGGATATTTCCAGGGGAGTGAGGCCCGTTGCGCCGGACAGCCAGTCCAGGAAATCGGATTTGGCCGAGAGGAGGATCTTCCCCTTTTTATCCTCGGACCAGAGCCCGTGGAAAAAGGAGCGGAACGGCTCCATGGGAATGGGGGCGAATCCCCCTTCCAGGCCCAGGGAGGATCGTGCGAACAGGGTGAGGATGAGGCTCTTGTGGGTGATGAAACCCTCCTCGGGCAGTGCCGGCACCGGGTCAATAAAGGAGAACAGGGCGTCGAAACCCCGGGCTTCGTCAAGGCGCGCGGCCGTGACCTCCAGGTCCCGGGTGGATTCAAACTCCCGGTACAGGACACCGCCGGCGTAGTTGTCGAAATACAGGGGTTTCTTGATGAGCAGGCCGCCCACCACCCCCATGAGCTCCTCTCCCCAGAACCCAAGGGGGAGCTTTCGGGATTTGAACCAGCTCCTGGAAACCCATTTTCCTGCCCGGGATTTCAGAGCAAGGGCCCTCGCGTATCCCACCCTGAAAAGGGCGGCCAGGGGGTAGCGGCCGACCAGGCGGGTGTCTTCGGCCGGCTCGCCGTCCCCGTTCAGGGTTTCGAGCCCCAGGGTGATGTATCCACCGGCCTTTTTAACGATGCCCGAAAGGGCCTCCTTCTCCCTTATCACCGCGGCGTCGGCCGAGATGATCCGGTTGCAGAGGGCGGCGAACTCTACCTGGAGGCGCATGACGGCGGTTTCCCCGGAAATGCCGGAAAGGGCGCGCGTGAAGCGGGTTTGCTCCCCGCCTCCGTCGTAAAGAAGGGGGACCGGCAGGATTGCCGCTTCCCCTTCGCCTGCGTCAAGGTCCTTGGGGCGAAGCTCGGCGAACGCCTCGGGGGTGAGGGGAGTGTAGATCCCCACGGCTTCGTCAAAGGGCAGGAACCCCTTTTCGGCGAGGCGGATGTTCCTGCGGCCGAACAGGAACTCCTCGGTCTCCGCCGGGATCAGGGAACCGCATTCCAGGAGAACCTTCTGAAAAACCCCCATGTCCATGGCGGCGAGGTGATTGATAAGCCCCGTGATCACCTCCTCCCTGTGTCCCCTCTCGGTTTCGTCCAGAAATGGGGCGTCCATGATCCTGAAATAGAACGTGTCGTCGTAGGTGTGGAACCCCTTGCCCAGAACCGATGGGTCCTCGTCGTGTTCCCGGACCCTCACCTCGATGTTCCTGAAGAGATAGTACTCGATGAACTCGATCTTCTCGTCGAGCATCAGCCGCCAGAGGCGGTTGGGGTCGGCCTTCAGGAGCCTTCCCAGCCACTCGGTCATGGCGCCCGGGTCTATCCGGTCCTTTTGCCACACCTCCATGTCCAGGAGATACTCCCACTGGCGGTTCGTGGCCATGGCGAGGATGGGTAGAAAGTCGTCGGGCCCGATATCGTGCATGAGCAGGAACAGGTCCTCCTCGGGAAAGGAGTGGACCAGGGGCACGGCCTGGGGGGCCTCCACAAGGGCGTTCAGGGCGTCGTGGGGGGGAAGGGAAAGGAGTTGCCCGCGCTTCAGGCGCAGTTTCTCCATCCGTTCCAGGTGGATCTCTCTATGGGATTTTTCCGTCATTTTCATGTCCCGTGGGCGCATTCCCCTGCATCCGGCGGGGCGAGCCGGCCGGCGGGGCGCGCGGTCACACCCGGGACTATGCCCCGGGATGTTGTTTGTTTTTATTTCGTAAAGGGCTTCCGCATGGTGTCGCGGGGGCCCGTGATTCCAATAATACTGCCTGGGAAAATATGGGTGAACCGGTAAAAGGTCCGAAACCGTTTTTTGACCTGTTCATGAACAAAGTCCGGAATCATTTTTCCGATTACGTCATGACGTTCCCGGTGTCATGACGGACACATTATATCGCGATTGTTTTTCCAGGGTCCGACTTCCAGTGAGCTCTTGAGCCAATTTACTGAATTTAGAGGGTCGGTCCGAACACAGGAAAAAAGACCGGGTTCCTTTTCGGATATATTGCCGCTCGTGGGCTGCCGTGCTTTTACGAGGGCATCCATGTTGATGCGAACTGAGTCCGCAACTTCCATATATTGTTGCTTAATTTCCGAGCTCCTGCTTCATGCACGGCCGTTAATATTCACCTGGAAATCTCGAATAGATGCATATGAAATCCGGAAAACCAATAAAATCGGACAGATCGGTTTCTGGATGACGCTCGTGCGCAATTGCCGGCTAAATAAAATAACATTGACCCGATCCCCCTGAATTATGACGGTTGTCGTTGTTCGCTCCCGTCGACGGTCGTTTAAGGGCGATTTAGCGGCCGTGGACGACAATCGCCTGTCGAGGGATCGAGTTGACCGGGCCGCGACATTTTAAAGGGACGTCATTTGCGGGACGAGTTCCAGGGGGCGAATTTGAGAAGGAGGAGCATTCCGGGAATCGCAGCAAGGGCACATGCCGTGAAAAAGGAGGTCCAGCCCATGTACTTTGCCATAAGGCCGGTGGGGGCCGCGGCAAGGACCCTCGGGATGCCCATGAGGCTGGTCAGGAGGGCGTACTGGGTTGCCGTGAACCTTCTATCGGTGATCATGGCCATGAAGGCCGCATAGGCGGCCGTTCCCATCCCGCTGCTGAGGTTTTCAAATGCGATGGTCAGGCTCAATGCGGTTACATTATAACCGATCTGGGCAAGAATCGCAAAGCAGGCGGTGGAGGCTGCCTGGAGAAACCCGAAGATCCAGAGGCTCCTGTTGATGCCCAGGCGCAGCATGACCACGCCCCCGCCGAGGGTTCCCCCGATGGTGGCCCAGAAGCCGAAGAGCTTCACCACGGCGCCGATCTCGGTCTTGGAAAACCCCAGATCCAGGTAGAACGGGGTGGTCATGGCCGAGGCCATGGTATCCCCCAGCTTGTAAAAGAGGATAAAGGCCAGCATGGTCAGGGCGTCCTTGCGGCCAAAGTACTCGGCAAGGGGCTCGATCACCGCCTCCTTCAGGCTCCCGGGAGTTTTACCCCGGGGATCGGGCTCCCGGCAGAGGAGGGTGGTGATCACCCCCGGCAGCATGCAGAGGGCCATGATGAAATAGACCATGGAAAAGGGGATGTGGTCTGCGAGGATCAGCCCCCCGCCCGAGGCAAGGAGCATCCCCACCCGGTACCCGTTGATATAGAGGGAGGAGCCCAGCCCCAGCTCGTTGTCCGACAGGGACTCCCGCCTGTAGGCATCCACGGTGATATCCTGGGACGCGCTGAAAAAGGTGACGAAAAACGCGGCAAGGGCCGTCAGCCAGGGTGCTTTGGACGGGTTGGAAAAACCCAGGGCGACGATGGCGAACATCAGCGCCACCTGGGCGATGAGGAGCCAGCCCCTTCTTCGCCCCAGGAAGGGCGGTGTGAACCGGTCGAAAAGGGGCGCCCAGAGGAACTTGAGGGTGTAGGGCAGGCCCACCAGGGCCGTGAGCCCGATCACCGCAAGGTCCACCCCCTCCTCCTTCATCCATGCCTGGAGCACCGAAAGGGTCAGGAGAAGGGGAAGGCCGCAGGCGAATCCCATGAGCAGGGCGGCGGCCATTCGGCCGCTTGCGATTTCCCTGAGGAGCTGTTTGAGGCTGTTCATTCCGTGGAGTATCTTCCGCCGTGTGTTGTTTTCACGTCGAGCGCCGTTTCCCGGCGGGAGGGGGCCGCCTTGTGCCGGGGGCGTTTCCCGGCCGGGGGGGACTTTTCGCCGTGTGTCGGTTTCCCGCCGGGTAGCTGCTTCCCGGCGGGGGATCGTTGCCTTGTGCCGGCTCCCTCGCGGGATTACCGGCCGGGGGTTATTTTCCGGGGCACTGGGCCTGCACCCGGGGATCGATATCCTTGTTGCCGTAGGCCTTGTCGAAATGGGCGCTGAACTCGTCCGCCAGCTTCTGGGCCCTTTCGGCGTACGCCTCCTTGTCCTCCCACGTGTTTTCGGGGTGGAGAATGTCGGAGGGAACGCCCGGGCAGCTCACGGGAACGCTCACGTGGAAGAGTTCGTTCTCCTCGTACTCAACGTCGCTGAGCTTGCCGTCCAGGGCCGCGTTCACCATGGCGCGGGTGAGGTTGATGTCCATCCTGCTGCCCACGCCGTAGGGGCCGCCGCTCCAGCCCGTGTTGATGAGGTAGACGTCGGCGCTGTGATGCTTCATCTTGTCCCCCAGGAGGTCCGCGTAAAAATGGGGCATGCTGGGCATGAAGGGCTGGCCGAAGAAGCGGGAGAAGGTGGATACGGGGTCCACGATCCCCTGTTCGGTGCCGGCGAGCTTGCTGGTGTATCCCATGAGGAACCAGAGCATGGCCTGTTCGGGGCTGAGGCGGGATACGGGGGGGATGATCCCGTTGGCGTCCGCCGTGAGAAAGATGATGGTCTTGGGATGGGTGCCCCTGGAAGCGGTCTTGGTGTTGGTTAGAAAATCCAGGGGATAGGAGACCCGGCTGTTGGGGGTCAGGCGGTCGTCGGAGAGATCGAAGGTACCGTTGGGGTACATCATGGTGTTCTCAACGATGGCGCCGTGCTTGGTGTACTCGTCCTTGTGAAAGGCCGCCCGGTAGATCTCGGGTTCCTTTTCCGGGTCGAGATCGATGAGCTTGGCATAGCAGCCGTTCTCGAAGTTGGCGATGCCCGTTTCGTTCCATCCGTGCTCGTCGTCCCCCAGGAGGGCGCGGTCCGGGTCGGCGGAGAGGGTGGTCTTGCCGGTGCCGGAAAGTCCCAGGAAGAGCGAGAGCTCGTTCTGCACGTTCTCGTTGGCGCTGCAGTGCAGCGGCAGAATTCCCTCCAGGGGCAGGTAGTAGTTCATCACCGTGAAGATCAGCTTCTTCACCGAGCCGCAGTAGGCGGAGCCGTACACGATGCCCACGCGGTTCTCGAAATCCATGGCGATGGCAACATCGCTGGTGCCGCCGTTCGGAAGGTCCCGCAGGCGCCCCTTGTACTTGGCCGCGTTCACCTTGTCGTAGGGGAGGACCACCAGCTTGAAATCCTTCTCGTAGAAGATGCTGGTGACGATGTTCATGGGAACCTTGCGGAACATGTTCTTGGTGAAGAGGGCGGTGAGGCTCCTGTCCGACACGGTGGTGACCGGGAGGGCGTAGGAGGGATCGGCGCCCACGGTTCGATCGGTCGTGAACAGGGCTTTCTTGCCCTTGAGGACCTCCATGGCGTCTTCCCAGAGCATCGCGAAGGTTTCCGGGTCGAGGGGGAGGTTGTTGGGCGAATCCCAGTCGATATTGTGCTCGACCCCGGGTGTGCGAACGATCATCGTGTCCAGGGGAGCCCTTCCCGTTGATTCGGGCGGGGTCCATGTGACAAGGCAGCCGGCGTCGGCCACGAGGGCTTCCTTTCTTGCGACGGATTCCCGGATGAGTTCCTCGCGCGGCAGATTCTTAAGGACCTGTGCGTGATTGTCGACGACCTGAGAAAGAGTATCCTTGAAAGTCATTATTTTACCTTTGCATATCGTTTTTTGTCTTTGGTTTGATCACTGTTCGATAATTCCGGGGTAAAAGAGGCCGGGGCAGGGAGGTTGTCCCCCGGGGGCCGGAACATTCCGGTTGATGCCGGCGAAACCGGCCGGGGCCCTTCCGGAGCCGCCGTAACGCTCTTTTAATTTCTCTTCCGAATGCAACGGGCATCCGGCTTACATCACGCCAGTATTGTACGAGTCATATATACGGCCCCGTCGGCTTTCCTGCGGGAAGAATCCCGAAACCGAGGGCGGCTTCGGGAACTGCAACTCGCGGGGAAAGTATAGGGACCGGTCAACGTCGCCGGCCGGGCCGGCAAACCGTGTAGCGGTGCAATATGGTCGGCGGCGGCGTTTTCACCCCCTGCGCCGGGAACGAAAGGCCTGCCGCCTGAAAAATGACGCCGGCAGGCTTATTTACAGCCGCCGCCGCATTCGAACTTCTCAAGCTTGGGCATGTTCTGCCGGAGCCAGGTCAGCACCTTGTCGAACTCCGCCTTCATCTCGGAAAGGGCCCTGCCCCTGTGGCTGATACCGCTCTTCTCCGCCATGGAGAGTTCGGCGAAGGTCTTTCCGAACTCGGGGGAGAGGAATACGGGGTCATAGCCGAATCCACCCGTGCCCCTTGGCGCTTCGGTGATGCTGCCCTCACACCTGCCCTCGTAGGTGAGGGCCTGGCCGGTGGGCACGGAAAGGGAGAGAACGCAGTGAAACGCGGCCGCACGATCGCTTTTGCCTTTCATCTCCTCCAGGAGCTTTTCGGTTCTCCGGGCATCGGAGAGCCCCTCCCCGCCGTATCTTGCGGAGTGAACCCCGGGCCTTCCCTCCAGGGCATCGACCACGAGTCCCGAATCGTCGGCCAGGGCGGGGTAACCCAGTACCCTGGCGGTAAAGCTCGCCTTCTTGTAAGCGTTGTCGTCAAAGGTATCCCCGTCCTCTTCGACCTCGGGGATGGGGCCGAAATCGTCAAGGTTCAGGATCTTAATGGGAAAACCCGACAACAGGTCCTTGATTTCAGCAGTCTTGCCCTGGTTGCGGGTGGCGATGACCAGGGAAATGGAATCCGACATTTTTAACTCACCTCAAATCTTGTTGGGCTTTTTTATCAGTATTCAAGCACGATACGTGAATAAGTCGATTCGATCGGCACCCTCTTTCGGGTGCTGATTTTTTATCAAGTAAAATATGCTCATATATAATTATATTACTTTTTTGTAAAGCCGTTTTTTTGGAAAATCTTTTGGAAAAGGAGTGAAAAAGTATCCCCGGCTTTACGCCTTCCTGCGGGCGGCCCTTTCACGGGCGTCCCCGGGGGGATAAGAAAAATGCTTTACACCATGAGAAACACTGATATAGTGTGCGGGCTGATAATAGGCGATCCCCTTTTTCACAGGTGTTTCTCGAGGTTCCGGGACGGAAAAAGCGCTCTGTCCCGGGGGCGGAAACCCGCATTGGCCGTGCCCGTTTTCACGGGACGCGGCATCCCGAGTGGATCGTCCATGTCCGGTCCGAAAAACGCGGGAACGATGGGTTGGCTCCCCCCGGCGCGGGGAGCATTAGGGAATGCGGCGACGTTACCGGGTCCCCTCCGGGAGTCGGGATCGGTCGTCCGACCGTCCGGCTGTCTGAAAAACAGGGAGCCGGGATCCGTTGTCCGACCGTCTGATCGTCTGATCGTCTGATAAACAGGCACCGGCATCGGCCCAAGTCCCGGCCCCCGTTATGTCCTTTTTCAAAAAATCCCCATGGGCGGGATCTTTTGGAATACCAACGTTTTCCGGTCGAACATAAGGAAAACCGGCCCCCCAGGGGACCGGTCCATGTGTCAAGGCAATACCGCGGGCGGTATTTGACTAAATACGAACATACTTGAAACGCTTAAGGAAATGATCATGCATAAACTACTTACCGATCAACCGGGTGAGCGGATGCTTCTCCTCGGAAACGAGGCCATCGCCCGGGGGGCTGTCGAAGCCGGCGTGGCATTTGCAGCGACGTATCCCGGGACCCCCTCCTCGGAGATCTCCCTGAATCTTTTCCAGATGTCCAAGGAAAGCGACCTGTACTTCGAGTACAGCGTGAACGAAAAGGTATCCCTGGAGGTTGCGGCCGCAGCGGCGAACTCCGGCGTGCGCTCCATGTGTATGATGAAGCACGTGGGCCTGAACGTGGCGGCGGACGTGCTCATGACCCTGGCCTATATCGGCGTCAAGAGCGGGCTGGTGATCCTCACCGCCGACGACCCCTTCATGTTCTCCAGCCAGAACGAGCAGGACAACCGCTATTACGGAAAGCTGGCGGGCCTTCCCGTGCTGGAACCCTCTTCCGTGGAGGAGGCAAAGGAGATGATACCCTATGCCTTCGAACTGTCGGAAAAGCTCCAGGAGCCGGTGCTCTTCAGGACCACCACGAGGATCAACCACTCCACCGCCGTGGTCACCCTGAGCGACATGGAAAAGCCGAAGTCCAAGGGGGAATTCGTTCGTAATCCCATGGCCTTTGTTACGGTTCCGGCGGTTTCCCGTCAGCTCCACGTAAAACTCCTCAAGAACCTTGCGACCGCAGAAGCGCTGGCCAACGACTGCCGGTACAACTTCGTTGACGGCGACGGAACCCTCGGCATCATCTGCAACGGCGTGAGTTACGCCTATGCCCGTGACGCGGTAAAGGACCTTGGCATCGAGGGCAAGACCCGCATGCTCCGCCTGGGCTTCTCCCATCCCCTGCCCAAGGCCCTGATCACCGAATTCCTTACAAAATGCGAGAAGGTCCTGATCATCGAGGAGGGAGAGCCCGTGATGGAGGAGGCGGTCAAGGCGATCGCCCAGGAGGCCAAGCTCACCCTTACCATCAAGGGCAAGGACGAGGAGCTCTTCTCCCGGCTCTACGAGTTCGATCCCGAGCTGGTCAAGGGATGCATCGCCCGCTTCTTCGGTTTCGACCACACCCCCATGGCGGTACCGGATCTCTCCGACCTTCCCGAGATCCCGGCCCGTCCCCCCAGCCTCTGCCCGGGTTGTTCCCACAGGGCCGTCTTTTACGCCGTGAAAAAGGCGGCCGAGGGCATGGACGTGGTCTATCCCTCGGATATCGGCTGCTACACCCTTGGATTTCTCCCTCCCCTGCACATGGGGGATTACGTGGTCTGCATGGGCGCCGCCCCCGGAACCGCGGCCGGCATCTCCCGGGTGACCGACCATAAGCTTGTGGCCTTCGTGGGGGATTCCACCTTCTTCCACTCCGCCATTTCAGGCCTGATCAACGCGGTGTTCAACAACCACAACTTCACCCTGGTGATCCTGGACAACAGGACCACCGCCATGACCGGTCACCAGCCCAACCCGGGCGTGGACATGGCCGAGCTGAACATGGAGGGGTACAACACGGTTGATATCGAGACGGTGGTGAGATCCCTGGGCGTGAAGCATGTGTCCGTGGTGAAACCCTACAAGCTCAAGAAGAGCGTGGCGCAGCTCAAGGAGGCCTTCGAGTTCCAGGGCGTTTCCGTTGTGATCGCAAAGGAGAAATGCTCCCTCTACGCCAAGGGCCTCAAGCAGCTCAAGGGAAAACCCTTCCAGGTCACGGACAAGTGCAAGAACCACAGGACCTGTATCGACGAGATCGCCTGCAACGCGTTCTACCTCGAAAAGGGAGTGGTGAAAATTGACGCCGCCCTCTGCGTGGGCTGTTCCATCTGCGCCCAGATCTGTCCCGAAAACGCTATAACACCGGTAAAGGATTGAACATGGAAACAAAGAGACTGATAATCGTGGCAGTTGGCGGACAGGGGAACCTCCTTGCATCCCGTGTGCTGGGGGAGGCGGCCCTTCTCTCGGACATTCCGGTAAGGATGAGCGAGATCCACGGCATGGCCCAGCGTGGCGGCGTCGTTGAATCGGCCATCGTGTTCGGGGATGCCGAGAGCACCATCATATCCGACGGGGCGGCGGACGTTTTCGTGAGCTTCGAGCCTGCCGAGGCGCTCCGGGCCCTGAACAAGTGCAACAAGGACACGGTGGTGGTGTCGAACCTCAGCCCCCTTTCCCCCTTCACGGTGACCATCGGCAAGGCTACATACCCCGGTATCTCCGAGGCAAAAAGACTCCTCGCCGAGAAGACCAAGAGGGTTATCGCATTTGACGCAAGCAAGCTGGCCCAGGAGGCGGGAAACGTCATGTCCGTGAACATGGTCCTTCTCGGGGCCCTGATCCAGACGGGGATTCTTCCCCTCACCGCCGAGAACGTCAAGACCGCCATCCGGACCCGCACCAAGGAGGCCTTCGTGGAGCTCAACCTCAAGGCATTCGACATGGGTTACAAGCGGGCGGAAGAGATCGGATAGATTTTCCAGAGGGTTTGTTGTTGAAATAAAAAAGCCAATATCATTTTTTATGTTCCACGCCATGGTGTGGAACAACGGCCGTTTGTTTGATCGCCGACTTTTTTACAGGGCGGTCAAGGTTGATGAACCGGGAAAAAGTCCAAGGATGATTCCTTGACCACACTATGACGTGTCGCACCCGATGCGACACGCCGGCCAGTTGTGGTCGCTTTTTCCATGGCCGACTTTTTACGAGTCCATCAAGGTTGGTTGTTGGAAAAAATAAGCCGGACCGGGGATTTTCCCGGTTCGGCTTTTAACTTAACGTTTGGCTTTCATTCCGAAGCGGTCGCACATCCCTGGAAAGGCGCCTGCTTTCGCTAGGTTTTCGGGCTAAATGCACACTTTCGGGGCAAGCGGCTCGAATCCCGAACGTTGAGTTTGAAATTATCGGGGCCGCCGTGTCCTTCTCCTGAAATCTCCCCTTCTTTCCATCCCCCGCAGGACGGTAACATCCTGAACAACATGTAACGGATTTCAAAGCCGTTTGTATAATCACGGGGCGCTGTTGTGAAACGGTTTCGCCCCACATGGGCGATGTTGACGCAGTTGTATGACCATATCGGACGACGTGGGGCCGGTGCCCCCTCTTCGCCCAAGACGAGCGGACCTTTATCGTCGAAAACCCTTGCCTTGAAAAACCGAAATAAAACCCTCGTAATCCGTTTCGCAGAGTTGAATGGTGACGCCGGAAAGGGCGCATGTCCAGCTCGCCTCCTTGAAAAGACAGGTCCTTGAAGAGACAGATCCTTGAAAAGAGAAATCCTGGAATCGATGAGATACAAACTGTTGTCCGGGAGTGTCCCGCAGTAGGGCGTGTTGTTTAAGCTTCTATAAATGACCGACCTTGAAGTTCGGGTTATATGGGAATATCAAACTGGCGGCTGTGGCAAGGGGCTGTACGGCGCATTACTTAAAACGTTGCGAGGTTCAACCGTGATGCCCCTGTAAAAAGTCGGCGTTCAAAAAACCGACCGCAACCGGTTGTAGCGTCAACCTGCTTTTTGCGCACTATGGTGTGGCCAAGGAAATGACTTAGGACTTTTTTACGAGTCCATCAACTGTACTGTCAAATAAAAAGCGACACCGTCAAGCCCTGGTTGACGAATACTGGAAAAACCCAATTGACACCCCTTGTCGCTAATGCTCCGAACACTTTCGTAAATGGTGACGCGAGTTTTGAGGGATTGACAATATGGATAAAAGCCGGCATCAAAATATATCATATACATAATGATGTTGAGGAAAAATATTGGGAACGACAGTTCGGTGGCAAGGCGCTTTGTGCGCGCGTCGTTGGTTTGGAAGGAACCGTCGTTCGCGGTGATGTGCATCGTCGGCAGTAAAAAAAACAAGCGAATTGCAAATTAAAAGCTCCGGTAATAAAAAAAATGTCCGTTTCGTGCCGCGTACAAGGCGTCCTCTTCATGGGGGGCATTGATTTAATCGAACGTGGCATGTGGATTGCATTTTTCTCAATTTTACAAACAGTTCTAGAATTACCCCCCTTTCCTGTTTCGCTTTGCCCGTGGATGCTTCACGTTAAAAATGAAACGGGCTCAATAAAAAGGCTGAAAATGGTTACGGTGCCGGTAAAATATATTGAACCGGGGGTGCGGATACACGGTAAAATGATTCAGCGGCATGGGGACGCTTTACCTTTGAAGGAGAATGTGGTTTCCGGAACTTTCAGATGCCTGCACCGGGGACTCCCGTTTTTTTCGAAAAGAGCATGGCTTAGGGAGTATTGATGTATATTTTTTATACTAACGATTTCCATGGGAACGGGAATAAAACAAGTGGAGATCATTCCTAATAAACCCTTTTTTTCAGAATCTTGTGCCGGTCTTGGTGTGGAACTCGGAATTGAAAGCAGGGCGGGGAAGGTCCAAAAAGGGCCGGGGCTTCACCTCGATCTGTTGGTTGAAGGAATGTAAGGTATTGCGCCGGCAGGCGGCGTAACTGAGTAGAGGGTTTTTTTATTTCTCCTTTTTGGGGGCTGTCGTCGCCCTTGCCGGAGGGCGTCATATTGGGTTCGAGAAGGTTATTCCACGGTCGTTACAACCGTCCCGGTCCAAGGACAACGAGGGGACGAGCCGGCCACGCACGGTGGTCATCAACAGCGGAGGTGTAATAATGAAGGAAAACAATGGCAAGAGGATCGGAATCGGTGTCAAGATCTCTCTATTGAGCGGAATCATCGTACTTATCCTCCTGGCCGCCAACAGCGGGATTTTCCTCAGGTTGGAATCGAATCTCATTGATTTCATCATCGCGGAAAATATCGCCAACGAGGAGAACGATTTCAAGGCCCAGGAGAAAACCCTGAGAAAGGAGCTGGTGGCCAGGATGAAGGTGAACGCCGACATCTGCAGCGGCATATCGGCCGGTTTTCTCTACAATTTCGACCCGGAAAGGCTTCAGAAACTCCTTCTTACCTACATGAACCTCCCCGAAATATCGGCCATCAAGGTGGCGGACGTGGACGGCAATCCCTTTTCCGCCGTGTGGCGTTCTCCGGATGTCCAGGGGGGCGAGGCCCTTCCCGAGGGGATCAGCCTGGATGAATCCCAGTCCTTTTCCGCAGATGCGGTTCATGCCGAGGAAAAGGTGGGGAGCGTGACCCTCTACTTCACCGACAGACTGCTCACGGATCAGCTCAAGACGTCACAGGCAGAGGCAAGGAAAAAGATCGATGCCTTCAGCTCGACCATCCACCAGCGCATGAATAAGGCCCTTGTCGGGCAGGTCCTGGCGGTGATCTGCGTGGTCCTCATCCTTATCGCCACCCTCGTGATCTCCGTTTCGAGGATCGCCATAGTTCCCATCAAGGGGATCACCCAGCGCCTCAGGGAGATATCCGAAGGACGGGGGGATCTCACGGTGCGCCTGGAAGTCAAGAACAGGGACGAGATCGGGGAACTGGCCGATTACTTCAACCGATTCGTTCGGAGCCTCCAGGAGATGCTCCGTGAGATCGCCGGCAACGCCAACTCCATCGGGGATGCCTCCAGCGAGCTGAACAACGTATCCGACGTGCTCTCGTCGGGCGCAAAGGAAACCCTCATGCGTTCCGATACGGTTGCTGCGGCGGCGGAGGAGATGAGTTCCAACATGACGTCGGTGGCTGCGGCCATGGAGCAGGCCTCCACCAATGTCAACACGGTTGCGGCGTCCGCCGAGGAGATGAGCACCACCATCGCCGATATTGCCCGGAATTCGGAAAATGCCGGTGATATCTCGGGCAGGGCGGTCTCCCAGGCCGACAAGGCCTCGAAGCGCATGGAGGAGCTCGGGGTGGCGGCAAGGGATATCGGCAAGGTCACCGAGGCGATCACCGATATCTCCGAGCAGACCAACCTCCTGGCCCTCAACGCCACCATCGAGGCCGCAAGGGCGGGGGAGGCCGGCAAGGGGTTTGCCGTGGTGGCGAACGAGATCAAGGCCCTGGCGTTGCAGACCGCAGAATCCACACGATCCATCAAGGAGCAGATCGACAACATCCAGAACACCACCGAGGACACCTCCAAGGAGATCCAGGAGATCACCGCCACCATCGACGAGATCAACAATATTGTTTCGGTGATCGCAACGGCCGTGGAGGAACAGTCCGCCGTGACCGGCGAGATCGCCAACAACGTGTCCCAGGCATCCCTCGGCATGGGCGAGGTGAACGAGAACGTGGTTCAGAGTTCCGTGGCATCGGGAGAAATTTCGAAGGATATCGCGGAGGTGAACCAGGCGGCGGCAAGCATGGACGGGAACAGCGCCCAGGTGAGCACCAGCGCCGAATCACTCCTCTCCCTGGCCGAGGAGCTGCGGAACATGGTCGGGAAGTTCAAGATCTGATGAATGCGCCGGGGTAGTAAGGGGCGCGGAACCAAAAAGTGACGGGACAACAGCCAAGGTTTCGTCGGTAAGACAATAAAAAAAGGGTGACCGGTTATTCGGTCACCCTTTTTTATGGCTTACGCATATTTTTATGTTTTACGCATGGACCGGTTTTTAGCCCATTACGGCTTGCTTAAAGGCGTCGAACCCGATGCGCTCGATAAACCTTCCGAGGCGCTCGGATTTTTTTGCATTTTCCTCGTAATAGGCCACGATGTCGGCGGCAAGGGCGAGGGCCTCTTCGTCGGTAAGGCCTTCGGCGAGCTCATCGGCAAGACGGGGGCGGGAAGCGGCATTGCCGCCCACGAGAACGGTCCAGCCGTCTTTCTTGCCCGTGAAGCCGAGGTCCTTCACGGGGGTTTCCGCACAGTTGTTCATGCAGCCCGAAACGCCCATCTTGAACTTGTTGGGGAGCTGGTAGCCGTGGTACTTCTTGTCGAGTTCACCGGCAAGGCCGAGGGCGTCCTGCTTGCCCAGCCTGCAGAGGGTGGTGCCGGGACAGGCCTTGATGCTGCGCACGCAGAGACCCACGGCATGACCCGGCTCCATGCCGAGATCCTTCCATGCATCGTCGATCTGCTCCTCCTTGAATCCCACCATGGCGATCCTGCAGGCGCTGGTGATCTTCATAACGGGCAGCTCGTACTTTTCCGCGACATCGGCCATTTTCCTGAGGGCTTCGGGGGTGACAACGCCAAGGGGCAGGCTCGGTACGATGGCGTAACTCTCTTTGTCTCTCTGTAAAACGGTTCCCTTTTCTCCAAGTTTCAGCATTTTGAATCCTTTATATCCATATGGTACGGCAATAACGGCCGTTTTGTCGATGGTTCGAACGGCCGGGATAAATAGTGGGCACCGCGGGCCGATTCGGTTACCGTGTCCGGAACGCTTCGGGCGCCTGGACACGATGAGCTTAAAATTTCAGCCGACTTTTATATCAAGAATCGTGCCGGTTTGGCAAATAGTTCTTGGTTAAATTGTTTTTGCTCCATAATAATAGTTGGTTAGACAGTTGGCGGCGAGTCCGGGAAGGAAAGAGATGGGCCGTCAGGTTACAAAACCGTCTCGGAATAATCGATTTCGTTGCCGGGCGTCAACGGAATATACAGAGGCCGCGATGGTGTGGGAGTTGATTCTCCGGCGGAACACTCAGGGCGTTGGCGGGGTCCAAACGGCTTTGGAGGCAGGATGGTGCTCACCCGCGATATGGGGATGTTTGGGTTTTCCGATAAGGACTAAAGGGCCGGCAGATCAAGTTGTGTTCGTTCGGGTCGGTACCGGCGGAACAACGACGGGCGGATGTGTCGAAAAATAAATTCGGGGCAGTTTTGTCTCGAAAAATATGCCTTGCGGGCGGTCCCGTCCGGGTCACGAATAAAGGGCGGGGGAGGTGCGCATTAACGGACCCGGATGGGGACGAAGGGATGTCGTCCGGAAAAAAGACCCCGGCGGCATTGTATTTCCGGCCTTCAGGCCGTAAAATGTCCTGGACATTGGGAGCCGTCACGAATCACCGGTGTAGGGTCGGCAGAAGGCGGCCCTGTACCGGGTCTTGATAAAATCCATGATATCCAGTGCAAACTGGTCGATCACGGCCGACTGCACCCTGAGGCTTTGATGGGAAACGGCAACGCCGTCGTCGTAGACCTCCTCGTAATGACGATCCCAGTCAACGGTGGAATTTTCGGCGGCCTTGCGGAAGACCCGCTGGAGCTCTTCGTCATCGAGTTTTCCTATCTCACTTGCGAGGCGCTCCGCGAGCTTGGATTTGAAACCCGCGGCATCTCCCATCATCACGGCCTTTTCCAGTTCATACCGGGTGGAGGTTCTGACTTTCATGGCATTTCTCCTTTTTCTTTATTTGCTCTTATTAAGAGAAAATAAGATTGCCACAAAGGAGAGTCAAATTCGTGCTTTCGCCGGGTTAAAGCTCTTCGGGGGTAAAGGCCGTTACGTCGTCGATGGTGGGGGCGTCGGTGAAGAGCATGACCAGGCGATCAACCCCAAGGGCGATGCCGGCGGCATCGGGCATGGTCGAAAGATCCTCGAGGAACTTTTCCGGCATGGGGCAGGGGGGCTTTCCAAGGGCCGCGCGGCAGGCGATCTCCTCGGTGAAGCGGGCGCGCTGCTCAACCGGGTCCGTGAGTTCGGTAAAGGCGTTGCAGAGCTCCAGACCGCATATGTAGAGTTCGAAACGCTCGGCAACTGCCGGGTTCGTGGGTTTGAGGCGGGCAAGGGCTCCCTTTGATGCCGGGTAATCGTATATAAAGGTGGGGGTTCCCCTGCCGAGGGATGGTTCGATCTCCAGGCCCATGACCTCGTCGAAGGTATCGGCGGAAAGGGCCTGTTCCATGGACACGGACGCGTGCCGCTCGAAGGCATCCTCCACGGTGAATCGCTCCCAGGGTCCGGAAAGATCGATCTCCTCCCCCCGATATGTGAGCCGTTTTTCCGGGGCCGCGATCCTTCGCACCAGGGCCTCGGTCTCCTCCATAAGGTCCAGGTAGGAGCCCCCCTTCCGGTACCATTCGAGGAGGGTGAGTTCCGGGAGGTGGCGGTCGCCCCGCTCTCCCCGGCGAAAGCACCGGGCGATCTGGAAGATACGTTCAAAGCCCGCCGAAAGCAGCCGTTTCATGCAGAGTTCGGGGGAGGACTGGAGATACCACCCCTCCGAGGACACGGGGTCGATATGGGCTTCGGGGGCCTGGGCCGGGGTACGGATGGGGGTGTCCACCTCGAGGTATCCGCAGTCCGTGAAAAAGGCCCGGATTTCGGTGATGATCCGGGCCCTTGCTTCCAGGTTTCCCCTGATGAGTTCCTGTCTCAAACGGTTAATCCCTTCAGCTCTTCTTGGTCAGGTATTGGTCAAGGGGGCGGTCCTGGAGCAGCACCATGTCGAAATCCGCCTCGTCCGTTTCCTCGTACCAGTCCCTGCCGGTTTTGGCGCAGGCACCGCAGGCATGCTTGGGAATATGGACGGCAAGGACCCGGTAGCCGGTGTCCGACGAGGAGTCGACCCTGAGGGCGCCGCCGCAGTCCTTGCAGATCCGGATCTTCTCGCGCTGGAGTTCCCTGATGCCGTCGGTGTCGTAGAAGACGTTGCGGTCCCTTTCGGAGAACTCGTCGTCCCCCTGGATCTTCTTGCGGATGTTTTCCCGGTGCTCCCAGTAGGTCATGACCGTGTCGCAGATCTTCTTGATCGCCTCGGTGGTCCTGCCGCTCTGGCGAATGGTGTCCGGTGAAAAATCGGGCTCCGTGACCTTGGTGTAATCGATCCCGGCCATGGCCAGGATGATCCCCACGTTCACGTAGGGAAGCGCCCCCTCGATGGAGTAGCCCCCTTCGAGTACGGCGATGTCCGGCTTGAGCAGGGTGGTGAGTTCCGCATACCCCTGGGCGGAGAAGTTCATGTTGGTGAGGGGGTCGGAGTAGTGGTTGTCCTGTCCCGCCGAGTTGATGATCAGCTCCGGCTTGAACTCCTCGAGGATGGGCAGCACCGCGTTCTTCACGGTGTAGAGGTACCCCTCGTCGCTGGTCCCAGGGGGGAGGGGGATGTTCAGGGTGGTGCCGATGGCGTTGGGGCCGCCGAGCTCCTCGGAAAACCCCGATCCGGGATAGAGGGTCCTTCCGTCCTGGTGGATGGAGATGAACAGGGTGTCGGGATCGTGCCAGTAGATGTCCTGGGTGCCGTCCCCGTGATGGCAGTCCGTGTCCACGATGGCCACCCTTCTGATATTGTACTTCTCGCGGAGGTACTCGACCATCACCGCTTCGATGTTGATATTGCAGAACCCCCTGCCGCCGTGGACGATGCGCATGGCGTGGTGTCCGGGGGGGCGAACCAGGGCAAATCCCTTTTCCACCTCCTTTTCCATGACCGCGCGCCCGATGGTCTTGGCGCCGCCGGCGCTGATGTAATGGGACTCGGTGGTGACGGCGCCCTCATCGGGAACGCAGAAATGAACCCTCTGGATATCCTTTTCGGTCACCAGGTCCGGTTTGTACTCGGTGATGTTCTCGATATCGAGGAGTCCCTCTTCCACGACCTGGTCCTGGGTGTAGAGGAGGCGTTCCTCCCGCTCCGGGTGGGTGGGGTCGATGGCCCAGTCGAACGCCGGAAAGAAGACGAGCCCTGTCTTGTGTTTTGCTTTCAACATTTATACGCTCCGTGGAAACCGTTGAAGAGGTTTATGGAAAATGTTTTTAAAAAAACGTATATCAGGCGTCGGGGGCATAACCGTGGATCAGTCCGGGCTTCACCTGGACCTTCACGCGGATGTTCTTTCCGGTGGTGCTGAATCCCCGGATCATGTTGAACTCCAGGTCTTCCACCACCTCCACCTCGAAATCCTCGCTGCCCGCGCCCCTTTTCAGGGCCTTGGACCTGAGCAACTCCGTGGCCTTGATCTTGGTGCGCTCCCGGTTGTAGCTCCTGGGGATCGCCTCGCTGTAGTCCTCTTCCGGGGCCGTGAGAAATCCCCTTTCCGTGTCCGCGAAAAGGGTCACCTCGCAGGTGGTGCGGGCAAGGGCCGCGCCGACTGCATTGGCGACCTGGCAGTTTGGAACGGCGGAAACGGAGAGATCCGAAAGGGCGTTCAGGCGCTCGGCAAAGTACGCGGCGGGCCCTCCCATGACCAGGATTTTTTTCGGTTCCACCACGTAGCCCTCAAGGAGCTCATGGACCGTGTAAACGGGTTTTCCGTTGATCTTGTTCACCATCTTGTCGGCCTCTTCGAGGATCATGTCGCAGGTGAGGTCGAAGATCCGCTCCGCCGCATCCGCGAGGGAGGTGCCGAGGGCGTCGGCGATGGTCCCGATTCCCTTTTCGGCCATGGGACGATCCCCGTCCTCGACCTTCCCGAGGACGCAAAGGGCGTCCGTCGGGGTGGGGGCGGGGCCGCCGTAGGCCATTGCGGGACCCTTTCTCATGGGACCCACGGAGAGGACGCCGTCCGCAACCGACACGAGGCTGTCGCCGCCGATGCCGACGGAGTGTGATTTCAGGGAGCGGATCAGGGTCCTGTACTTGCCCCGCTTGATGCCCACCGGCTCCAGCAGGGGGGAGGCGCCCGCCAGGATCGATATGTCGGTGGTGGTGCCGCCGATATCCAGGGAGATCACGTCCATCTCGACCGGGGCATGGGCGATGGAGCCCATGGTGCTGGCGGCGGGCCCCGAGAGGATGGTCTGTCCGGGATGGTCGATGGAGGATTCGAAGTTCATGGTTCCGCCGTCGGCCTTGAGAATATGGATGGGGATGGAGAGCCCCTTCTCGTTCAGGGAGCGCTGTACCGCCTCGAAGAACTTCTTGTGCAGGGCGTATACCGAGGCATTGAGGAACGTGGTGGCGATCCTTCGGGGGAAGTTGAGGTTTCCGGAGAGCCTGTGGCCCAGAAAGACCATGGAGAAATCATCGCCGAGGATCTTTTCCATTGCCCTCTCGTGGGCGGGGTTCCGGGTGGAGAACTTACCCACCACCCCCACGTATTTTACCCCCGAGGTGATGAAATCCGCCTTGATCTTTTCGATCCTGTAGGCGTTGATCCCCTCGATCTCACGACCCCTGTGGTCGATGGAGCCGGAAACAACGTGGTAATGGTCGCCTGTTCGGAAAGATTCCGGGTCCACGCCGGGCCCGCTGGAAATGATCATTCCCACCTCGGGGACCTTCTTCTGCACGACGGCATTGGTGGTGAGGGTCGTGCTGAGGACCGCCCGCTTGATCTCTCCGATCTCGATCCCCTCGGTGATCCGGGTCAGGCCCGAGAGCACCGTATTGAAAAGATCCGAGGTGTCGGTGAGGACCTTGACATTTTTCAAGAGGCCCTTCTTACCGACCAGGACGACATCCGTGTGGGTCCCGCCAACATCTAATCCGATTATCATAAGCTCTTCCTGTTTACGTTTAAGTGAACCATGAGATAGGTGGGAGCGCTCGTCTCCCACGGCGGTATCCTTTAAACCCTGAAAACGCTCTCCTTTCCTGCGGGAAAGGAAAGCCCGAAAGTATGCGAAATTGCCGGTCGCGGTTTCCCCGAGGGGGATACGGGCGGGGACGCGCGGGGTTCGGGCGTTGTCCGCCGCATCGCGGGAAGCAATGACGGAGTGAACTTATGGAGAATTTACCGACCTGAGGTGAAAACCGCGAAACCCCGGGAAGCGAACGGGCACGGTCGCCTTTTGCCCGTTTGACGGGCTTTGGGGCCCGAACGTGTCGCGGGGTGGGGAATTCCAGTTTTCAACAAAGGTCGCACGCCAATGTTACACCTATCGGAATTGCCGTCCGATGTCAATAATTCTGTGGATCTGTCCGTTATTCTTATAGAAATGGGGTCGGGTGAGAGGTATTCAAAAAGAAAATCCCCGGCATCTTTTTTATCTGTCCAAATGGGTTTCCCATGCTCTTTCCGCTAAGGTGTCGCCGAAGGCGTCCTGGAAATCCGCAAATATGTAATAGACCGAAAAAAACAGATAAAACGGAACTCGAGCATTCTCCTGCCGCGCTTGCTTTCATGTGACGGACAGGATTGCCCCCGGGGGGCACCAGGGCAATCGATAATTCCGGTCGACGTTCGATGACGATCCCGGGACCGTTTCCCGAACGGTTCGACTTCGTGACGCCGGGGCATGCCGGCTTCTCGGCCTTTCGGAAGAGACTGCGGGGCCGGAGGGGGCGAGGTGCGCTGAAGGCGATCTTTTTATTGCATTTTTCGGTGGCCGGCATAAGATGGGGCGGGGAAAAATCATTGAACCGGTAAACGGAAATATCCCTGGAATCAAATTGTTTTCGGACCCCTTATCAACGCAGAGGAGGCATCAGTGGCAATCGTACAATGGGAAAAAGAAGGAAGCGTTGCCGTTCTTTACATGAACAACGGCGACAACCGGCAGAACCCCCTGTTTTTCGAGGCGATGATCGGCGCGCTGGACGAGATCGAGAACGACGGATCGGTTTCGGCCGTGGTAATCTCCTCCACCCACGAGAAAACCTGGTCCGTGGGGGTGGATATCGAGTGGCTCGGCCAGAGGGCGGCGGAGGAGGGGATGAAGGAGATCAAGGGCTTTCTCCTCTCCATGAACGATCTTTTCAGGAAGCTGCTCCTCTATCCCATGCCGGTGATTGCGGCCCTCAACGGCCATGCCTTCGGCAACGGTGCCATACTCTCCTGCGCATGCGATTTCAGGTTCATGAAGTCGGATCGGGGCTATTTCTGCTTTCCAGAGGTGGACCTGGGGATTCCCTTTCTTCCGGGCATGATCGCGTTCGTGAGAAAAGCCGTGCCCGAGTGGAAGTTCAACGAACTGGCCCTCACGGGAAAAAGGGCGGGGGCGGTCGAGCTTGCCGAACACCATGTGATCGAAAAGGCCTGCGACAGCGAGGCGGAGCTCATGGCCGAGGCAAAGGCCTTTGCCGCCGGCCTGGTGAAGCGAAGGGGAATCTTCGGTGAGCTGAAAAAGCGGATGCACGCGGATATCATTCGCGTTATGGACAACGAGGACCCGGCGGTTATCGAATCCGGCCCACTGATGATTCAGGATTGAATCAAATGAACGAATGTGAAAAGCATCCCGGGACAGAAGGCGTTTTCTTCTGTGCCAAGTATACGCGGCACCTGTGCGAAAAATGCATGGATTGCGGCGACCCGGAACTCTACTGCAAGTTCAGGCAGAGATGCCTGATATGGGAATATGTCAAACATGGAGCAGCCCTGGCGGATTGACCGGGGATCGTTCGGGTGGTTTTTCACCCTTGCTCCTTATCTATTTCATTCAGGAGGGTATTATGTGCGAGTCGAATGTGTTTCTCAAGAAAGGTGACGAAGAAGAACTGGTGATGGAGAATGTCGCGGCCGTGACCCCCCTTGGAGAAGGGCGGTTTCTCCTAAGGGGCCTTCTCGGGGAGAGCCGGGAGATAACGGGGACCCTGGAAGATATCAACCTGATGGCCCACCGGATCGTCTTTGTCTGACGGAACCTTGGAATTTGAATGTCTTTCCTGCGCCCGCGAGGGGAGCCGCCTCTTTGGTTGGCGTCACGGCCGAAGGTAGCATGATCGGAAGAAGTTTCGAAAACGGGCCGCCGTTCAACGCCGAAGCAGGGCTTCTTCCCATGGAGTCGGGGGGGCGGTGATGACCGCCGGCACAACTTGATCGAAAAGCGCCCCGAAATTGGGGGAGACGAAAAAGCAGCGACGCGGACAACGTTCCGTCACGGCGCATGTTGAACCGATTGCCCATGAAACAGAAGCATTTCAGGTGGGCGGGGAGTAAAACAATCGAAAAAAGGCAGACCGCGTGAGCGGTCTGCCTTTGTGTTTTAGGGTGGCGTCTTTTCCGAGCCTTCCCGCCGTATGTGATTAACCGGAATATGCCGGCGGTCTTTCCGCGGCTTTCCGCCGGATGTGGTTACTCTGAATATGCCAGAAGCTTCTCCGTGACTTCCCCCAGTTCTCCGGGGGCGTCGGAAATATCCTCGAAGGGGCGCAGACCTTTTCTGTCCGCGTTCCGCACCTCATCCCACTCGGGGAGAAAACCCAGGAATTCGAAATCCGGGAGGGACTCCTTGATCAGGTCGATATCCGAAGGCTCCGAAATGCGGTTGCCCAGAACGAGGATGCGGTTGATGCCGATATCCTTTCCCAGTTTGCGAATCTTGTGGGCCGCCGCGCGGCTTCTTGCGCCGGGGTTCACGACGATCAAGAGGGCGTCCACGTTGGATGAACTGGCCCGGCCGAGATGCTCCACCCCGGCCTCCATATCCATGATCACCACCTCGTCCCTGTAAAGCACCAGGTGCTGCATGAGGGCCTTGAGGATGGTGCTCTCGGGGCAGATGCAGCCGCCGCCGCCGCTCTGAACCGTTCCCATGACGAGGAGCTTGACGCCGTCCCGCTCGAGGGAGAATCGCTCGGGGATGTCGTCCACCTTGGGGTTCAAGGTGAAGAAGCCGCCCATGGTACCGGGTTTTGCCCCGGTTCTCTCGGCAATGAGATCAGAGAGTTCGGCAATGGGGGTGATGGGTTTTTCCTCGGAAATGCCGAGGCCCGCCGCGAGGTTGGCAACGGGGTCCGCATCAATGGCAATGACGTTCTTGACCTTGCTGTTGTTTGCAAGGCATCTGGCAAGAAGGGCGGCAACGGTGGTCTTACCGACCCCGCCCTTGCCGCCGACGGCTATTTTTAAACTCACGGTGATTCTCCTTTATGCAGTCATAACGCCTGCCGGTATGCAATATAAACATTATGCAGTCGTAAACGCCTGCCGGTATACATTTCAAAAAGGTGTCCGTTCATGGGGACCGAAAAGCCGGTACCTGGGAATTATTTGATCTTGGCCCCAGAGGGACGGCCTGGTTGATCTTCCGCCTGGAGCGGCGGAGCTTACTCCGGTAAAATCCACCGGGAATCGTTTCCGCTGCCGGGACGATTCCGTCCGGTCCATGGACCGGGGTGCATCAGGGAGCGATCCTGTCCTTGATGCCGCCCTCGCTGTCGGTGATATAGAGCCAGAACCCGTTATTGGAGGCTTCTTTTACGAGTACCTCGTAGAGAATCGCATGAACCTCCCGCTTCTTTCCGATGTCGGCGGGGATATTCAGGGAGCAGGTGAGGGCATCCTCCTTGGATGTGAAAACAGGCAGGAAGGTCAAGTCCGCTTCGCTGTCGTGGAGGCCCACGAAATCCTCGTTCTTTCCGGGGTTCTGAACCAGGACAAATACCCACGCGTCGTCTTTTATGGAACTTTTCAAATTTCATCCTCTTTTTTAAAGGGGCCGGTTCCCTCAAGTCCTGAAGAGGTTCCGGGCCCGTGGTCCTGTGAAATAAAAATCCATAATGATATGAATCTTGTACTGCTATTCAAAACCGGAATCAAGGGTTAATTTTACCGGTAGGAGAGGGCGATGAGCCGGTAAATCACCATGCCGGCAAGCCATGCCGTATCCTCCGCCGAGAGGATCTTTTCAACCGTTGCATCGAAGAGCACGCCGGCTTCGGCCGGAAACTCGTCGTCTCCCCTCCAGAGGATCAGGTGCAGGGGGACCCTGGGAAGGGGGGTGAAGGTAAAGCCCAGGTCCCCGTCCTCAATGGGGGTGCCGCCCAGGAGCGGGGCGGTTTTGGAAAATGCCTCGGGCCTGTCTCCAAATACCTTTTTGAGCGGTTCAATGGCCCTTTGGGTAAAGGGGCCGAAATAGAAGGAGGCGTCTTTGAGTTCCCGGTAGGCGACCTTCATACCCGTGGGCATGGGGATGTTGCTTGCCCCGAGGTAGTGGAGGAGCAGGACCTGCTCCTGGAGTTTGATCTCCCTTTGGGGATCGGCGGGGTCGGAAAAGATAAAATCCGGGTAGCTCACGTGAAAGGCACCGTCGAGAAAGGGGACCTCGATTCCCTTGTTCCCGAGGGCATGGAAACCCGTCTCCTCCAAAATACTGTCCAGGGAGCGCCCGCCAAGGGACTCAACGGCTATTTTTCTGGCATTTATGTAATCATCGATTCGCGCCATTGTAATGGATCCTGACCTGGAAAAACCAGAATGAGAGTGATGTGTTGGTCCGCCGCCTTGCTTCGAGAGGGGAGACCGGTTATAACTCAGCCGCTTCGACCGGCTGTTGATATTGATGGTATTGTTTTATAATAACTAAAGCCTTACCCCGTACGGGCCGTTTTGTAAAACCATATTCGCGCGTCGGGTCCGCGACGGTGTTCCGACGGCCGGATATGGCTGGAATCGTAAATAATGCTGATTCGAACCAGTCGGAGATAGCCGTTGCAACGTCCATACCGACATCGTCAAAAAAATGCCCTGTCCGCAGGCTTGTCATATGCAAAACGAAGCACGGTGCACATATGTCCCGCCCGCTTCGTAACCGTTAGGGTTGAATTTTTTTTGTGGATTTTCACTGCGAGGATGTAGTACTGATTTTTTGATCGATTTCCTTTACGAATTAAACTATTGTAATTCGATCACGATCATCCTCTAACCCGTGAGTGAGCGGGTTGAACCGGATGAACCGGATGAACCGGATGAACCGGATGAACCGGATGAACCGGATGAACCGGATTGGGGGTGATGTGGCCGGGCAAATTCCGCCGAGTTAAAAGAATGCCGCCGGAACCGATGAAAAGGCTTTGGCGCGCGGGTTGCGGCGGATGATTGCGTACTTTAACGTTTGTCTTAAATATTGGGAGGTTCCATGAAGAAGCTTGTTTATGTACTGAGTCTTGTCCTGTTTCTGTCCCTTGGCGGTTTTGTAACCGGGGCATGGGCTGAAAAACCCACCTGCGACGACCTGACCGAGATGGCCGATGCCCTGGACGAGGTGGCGGAAGCCTTTGAAGATGCGGGAAACATCAGGGAGGGGGACAAAGTGGACAGGGCATTGGGGGAGTTGGTGGACGCATTGATCACCATCTCCGAAATGGAGAACGAACAGTCGTTTTCAAGGGCCGTCGACAATCTGACGCGTGCTTACGACGACATGGACGCCGATAATTTCGGTATGAGTCTGGACAGCGTGATCACGAACATGGATCGTCTTTATCGGAGAGACTGTGAGTAATTACAGTATCGTACCGCCGCAAATACCGTTCTGACGTCCCATCCATGATGGGCCCCGAAAAAAAAAGGGCCTCCGACCCGGGGAAGGGAAGGAGGCCCTTTGTTGTTTATGCGCTTTTATGCGTGGATCAGATCTCGAGGTAAGAGTCGGAGAACAGGGTCTCTCCGAGGATTACCTTGACGGTCTTCACGTAGTCCTGCATCTCCTGGGAGAGGGATCCCATGTCGGGCGCGTTTCCGTCCATGACGTTGCCCACGAGCTCGATGATGTCGGGACGCTCGCCCTTGGCGATGGCCGTGAGTTTCTCGTCCAGGGGATCGGAGATAACCGATACCATGCCGTATCTTTCGAGCATGATCATGTAGGTCTGGTTGAGAATGGGCCTCAGGGACTCGGGGGGACCGTTGGAGATGTTGGAGAGTCCGCAGGTGCTCTTGCATCCGGGGGCGATATCCTGGAGCATGGCCTGGAAGTTCATGAGGCTGATCAGCTGGGGCTGCTGGATGTTCACCGGTGTCACGATGCCGTCGACCCAGATTCTTTCGTTCTCGATGCCGGCCTCGTTGGCTGTATAGAGAAGCTCCACGGCAAGAGCCGCTCTCTCGTTCTCGTCACGGGGAAGGCCGTCGGGTCCCCACATGAGGGCGACGAAATCACAACCGTGCTCGGCCACCATGGGGATCATCTTCTCGTAGCGCTCGGGGCGGCACATGATGGAGTTGACCATATGGGGGGTGTCGCAGGGCTTGATCACCTTGAGGGAGGCCTCGATGGCCTCGATGTTCGAGGTGTCCAGCGCCAGGGGAACATCGTCCACCACCTCCTGAACCACCTGAACGACCCAGGGCATCAGCTCATGGCCGTCCTTCTTGGCGGGGCCGAGGTTGATGTCGATGTAATCCATGCCCTGTGCCTTCTGAAAGAGGGCCTCTTCCTGGATGGGCTTGGGGTCACGGGCCTTGAAGGCGCCACCGATTTTCTTCGAGATAACATTTAAACTTTCACCGATAAGTAGCATACAGTCTCCCTTTGCAGGCCCGCGGCACCCCATGATGACCCCGGAGTGGTGATTCATTCCGGAGTGCCGCGCCTAATACCCTGCTGACGTTAAGAAATGGATAGGTTCGGTTAAAGGTGTTCGTTCTAGCCCCTGCCCTTGAGGAAACCCGGAATATGGGCGGCTTCCCTGGGACCCACGGTAATGGTCCAGCCCGGGAGCTCCTCTTCCACGTCGCCCGCGATGGCGGCGGCGTAACCCGGAATGATCAGTTCCGTGTGCTTGACCTTGTCCATGATGCCGGATTTCTTCACGAAGATGCCCACATCGTCGCCGGAGAACTTGCCGGCGGCCCATGCGGTGAGAACGGAAAGGCCCTCGGCGTCCTTGATCAGGAGCCAGCAGGGCTGCTTGCTGCCCTCGATCTCGCCGGACACGATAAAGTAGGTGAGGGCGAAGTTCGTGGTAACCATCACCGGAGAGTTCTCGTCCGGGTTGTTGATCTCGAAGATTCCCTCGGTCACGGTCATGGGGCGCTGGGGATCCGTGAAGATGTTCAGGCGTTCGAGAAGGAGGGGGAACACGGATTCCGGGGAGAAATCCGAAAGAACCGTGATACCGCCGTACTTGGCGATAAACATGGCCGCCGCGAGGGCCTCCATGTCGCCGTTACCCGCCATCTCGCTGGGGAAGGTGATGGTGGGAAAGCCCAGCGCCTTGTTGCCGCCCTTGAGGGCCGCGCGGCGAATGGCAACCTGATCTTCCAGGGACTGCTTGAGCTCCCTTGCGCCCGAGTCGATGACCAGATCCTTAAGGCCCATGCCCGTGAGCTTTTCGGTCAGGGGAACAAGGGCTTCAACGGAATCGGCCTTCACGGCAAGGGGAAGGTCGTTGTCTTTCGCCAGCGCGCCGTAGGCGTCCGCGTTGGCTTCGGTTGCACAGTACATCAGGGGGCGCTTGAAAGCCGATGCGGCGATACCCGCCTTCATCACATCCTCGTTGTCGGTGATCAGAACGAGGTTGAACTCGCTTGTTTCGGCAATGGTCTTCGCGGCCGCGCCGAACTGGGCCGCGTCGCCGGTGGTGTCCTTGAGGGCAACCAGCTCGGGACGGAGGTTCAGTCCAACGCGCTCATACTGGAACGCGTTCCAGACGGTGAGTTTCGCCTTGAGCTCATCCTCGCCCATGGCGGCATCGATGGCGCCGGCCAGGAGGGTGGGGTTGAAAAAGGTCTTCTCGTGGCGGTAGAGAACGGTCTCGCCGCCTGTTTTTGCAGCCCTTACGCCCTTGCCGAGGGCAACGGGGCGGATGGGAGGCGCGGAAGCCTCGGCCAGCTGTTCCCTGGCCTCGTCTGAAACATAGGGGCAGCTGTCGAGTTCTGCTTTGCCGGATGCCAGGTTCATGGCAAATGCAAGACAGGTGGGAACTCCGCACTCCTTGCAGTTGGTCTTGGGCAGAAGTTTGAAAATCTGAATACCGGTTAAGGCCATGTCTGTCTCCTTATCGTATGAAGCATTCGGTCGAGGGCAGGGCCCGGCCGATCGCGTGCAGCGGCCGCGAAGGGAGGCCGGGTCCTTTATGCCCCTTACCGAAACTGTTGATTATCCAATGATCGGATCCATGGAAAGCGCGGGATGTCCCTTCTCCTGGAGGTAAGGCATGATCTCCTCTTCCGTGACGCCCACGGTCTCATCGGCGATCATGTCGTAGAAGCCGGGGTAACCGAGCTCCTCGCCCCTTGCGATGAGGCGGTCCTTGAGCTCCTCCTTGAGCATCTTGGGCATCCAGACCATTCTCAGGAGACCACCGTCGCCGGAGATGAACTTCTTCTGGGTGACGTTGAACTTGGAGTGGCCGATAAAGCCCGGTGATACCGCGCCGCCGCCCATGACGCCGGCGAGGGTGGTGAACTTCATGCCGCAGGGGGTGTCTCCGCCGTAATCCCTGTTCACGGTCATGACGCCGTTACAGGTGGGGAGCATGGCCGCGATGGCCTCGCAGCAACCGCATGTGGTCATGGGAGCGTGTACCATGGAGTAGAAGTTGTAATGGTCCACCGCGCCCCTTGAAGCCTTGGAAACGAAGTCGTTGACGCCCTTCCACTGGCCGAGAACCGGATCCACGCACTCGCCCTTTTCGATGGGCTGGTTGGGGCCGGTGGGGTTGATCTCGAAGGAGGCCTTGCAGTCCATCCAGTTGTACGCGCCGCAGAGGCCGGTACGCTCGGGGCTTACCGTGCACACGTGGTTGGGCGCGAAGGACTGGCAGAGGGTGCAGGAGTAGTAAGTTTCCACATCCTCGTCGGTCATCTTGTCGACGCGCTCGTCGCGGGTCTTGTACTCGGCCCTGGCCTTGGCGGTGAGCTTGTCCACATCTTCCTGGTCCGTGTAGAGGGTGACCTGGACCTTGTCCACGATCTTCTGGAACTCATGGTGGAACTTGTTGTGGAGAACGGTTCCGATGTCTTTGAGGGTAAAGCCCTTTTCAACGGCGCCCTTGCCCACGCGGACCCATGCGATATCCCTCTGGCCGATATGCATGACGCCCTGGATGTAGTTCACCAGGTGATGGATCTGGCGCTCGAGGATGGGCTCGAAGTCCTGCTGGAACTCGCGGCCCGCGATCTGGACGTAGATACCCAGGGGCAGTACGTCTCTCTCGTTGATGTCTCCGATATCCTTGCCCACAACCGTTACCTTGCCGTCCTCGATCTCGTTCATCTCGGCCATGTTCACCAGCTCGGTGCACTGGGTCTTGCCGCCGCCCATCTGGCTGTGAAGGTCCGCGCCCCTGACACGCTCGCCCTCGAAGGCGGGGCCGAAGGAGCAGGGAATCTCGATATCGGCAACGGAGACCTTAAGGCCCCTGACCTCAACCGATCTCTGGCAGATCTCGTCGTGGGTGACGTTGGCAACAACGTGCTCGTAGGTACAGATACCCGTGGGCAGGATCTCGGGGATGTCCGTGTCCGCGAGTGTCGGGAAGCCCCAGTTCACGCAGCCGGCCGCCGCGGCGCCCCAGTGGGTGCCCACATCGCCGAAGGCGTTGACGAAGGCGAAGATCCTCTCCTTGTTGTACATGAGCATCTTACGGTAGTCGCCGGGCTGCACGCCGCCGAAGGCCATGGCGGCCCTGTTGGCGAAGCCCAGTGCGAATACGGCGGAAGAGATGTCCGGGCCGAAGGGCACGATACGGGTGTTCCAGCCAACCTGCACGTCCGCCTCGATGAGCTGCTCGATAACGGAGGTGTTGTTGTGGCCGGCCGCGCAGAAGATATAGAGGCTCTTCTTCTGGTAATCCTCGACGATCATCTTGGCGGTCTCGGGATCGGGGGTCGCGCCCACGATGGCGGCGAAACCGGGAGCCGAACCGTCAACGAACTCAACACCGCGTTTTCTGAGCACGGTGTCGTCGGCCGCGCCCAGCCAGATCTTGCCGGCATCCAGGTCGGGATCCTCGGCGTGCAGGTAGAAATCGGGCTCATAGAGGTAACGGAGGGCTTCCTTGATCTCGAAGGCCAGGATGGCCGCCATTCCGGCGTCCAGCAGGGGCCCGAGGTAGGGAAGGTGGTTCACGTTCTTCACATGGGGAGGCAGAAGGCCCCTTGCGAAATCCAGCGGTTTCTGGAGATCTTCCAGGGTCTCGACCTTGAGGCCCAGGAGAGAGTAGATCACCGGAAGGTAGTAGGCGGTGTTGGGAAAGCCGACCTTGGTGTCCGCGTTATAGGTGGCAAGAGCCTTTTTGAGCTCTCCTTCGACCTCTGATACGATATTATAGCCGCCCTGTATGGCTGCAAAAGCTACTAATTTAGACATTGTTCCTCCTTCGATTGAGGATGTGTGTTCCAACCCTGTTTAATGGATGAAGTACCGTACTTCCATCTGAGTCGAATCGGCGCATGGCCCAATTACTATGCGTCCAGTGCCTGGCGGCTGGCCATGTCCATGAGGACCCTGTCCCTGGCCTTGTCGATGCCGAGCTCCTTACGCTTCTTGTCGATATGGGCGATCATGGCGTGGGCGTGTGCGATGGGGTCGTCGATGCGGTCCCATTTTCCGCCGTAGATGTTTTCCATCTCCTCGAAGAGGTATTTCTGGAATACGGGCGCGCCGTCGACCGGCAGGGCGCCGCCGAATACCGTGTAAACACCGGAGGAAACAAAGTACTGGCCGATACTGATGGCCTTTTCACTCATCCATTCGGGCGCGCTTCCCGCAACCGGAAGGTCGCGCAGGTCCTTACCGAGTCCGCCGGCCTTGACAACCTCTGTGGCGGCAAGGAGGATACGGCTGTTGTCGACACAGGAGCCCATGTGGAGGATCGGGGGGATACCCACGGTCTCGCAGACTTCCCGGAGGCCCGGTCCGCAGTATACGGCGGCCGTTTCGGGCTGGAGGAGTCCGTGCTTGGCGCAGGTGATGCCGTTACAGCCCGTGGAGAGCACGAGAACGTCGTTCTTGATGAGCTCCTTCACGATGGTGATATGGGCCGTATCGCTCTGCTGGCGCGCGTTGTTGCAGCCCACTACGCCGGCAACGCCTCGGATCCTGCCGTTGATGATGTTGTCGTTCAGGGTGTAGTAGGTGCCCCTGAAGGTGCCGCCCAGGTGGTACTCGATGGACTCCACGCCGAAGCCCGCGATCTGGGTGGACTTCTGGGGAGGAATCATCACGTTGTCGCCCCTGTTCTGGAAGTTGTCGATGGCGATGGTGAGGATTCTCTTGGCATCCTCGATGGCGTGATGCTCGTCGAACTCGATATGAAGAACGTTGTCCTGCTCCATCTTGGCGATGGGGTGGGTGGTGATCAGCTTGGTGTGGAAGCACTTGGCGACGTTTGCAAGGTTCTGCATGACGCACTGGATGTCCACGACCATGGCGTCGCAGGCGCCCGTGATCATCACCAGCTCCTGATCGAGGAAGTTGCCCGCAGGGGGAACGCCGTGGCGCTGGAGGATCTCGTTGGCCGTACAGCAGATGCCGCCGAGCTGGATGCCCTTGGCGCCCTTGCTCTTGGCGTAGGCGATCATCTCGGGATCCTGGGCTACCGCCACGATCATCTCCGAGAGAACCGGCTCATGGCCGTGGACGATCACGTTCACGTGATCCTCTTTCATGATGCCGATGTTTGATTCCGCCACCAGGGGGGAAGGGGAGCCGAAGAGGATGTCCGACTGGTCCGTTGCCAGCATGGAGCCGCCCCAGCCGTCCGCAAGGGATGCGCGGGTGCACTGCTTGACGATGTTTTTATAGTCCTGGTCAACACCCATATGGGTGCGGTGCATGATCTCCACGATCTCCCGGTCGATATTCCTGGGGAGAACGCCTTCCTTCTTCCAGGTCTCGTAAAGGGGGGCGGGAGCGCGCTTGAGGTATTCGAGGGTGCCTTCCTTCTTGCCCCATTCCTCGAGGGCCTTCTCGCCGTACTCGATGGCGATTTCGTTGATGTCCCTGTCCACCATCTCTCCGTCCACCTCAACCTTTACGGCAACGCCGAGGTGGGGGGCAACGCCGAGGAGGCGCTGGGTGTCCTTGATCTTGTAGTCGCCCTCGCCCCTTGCTGCTGCAAGAAAGACCTCGGCAACACACCTGCCGTGATCCGAGTGAGCGGCCGCGCCGGCTGCAACCATTCTTGCGAAGTTTCTTGCGGCGATGGTGTTGGCGGTGGCGCCGCAAAGGCCCTTTCTGTCGTCCTCGCCCTCGATTCCGCCCTTGGGAAGCGGCAGGCGGCAGGGGCCCATGGCGCAGTTCTTACAGCAGGTGCCCTGCATGCCGATGGCACAGGGCTTCATGGAAAGCGCCCTGTCGAAGATCGTCTCAATCTTGAGCTCCTGGGCGCGCTTGATCAACTCCTGGCTTGCAATAGCGATGGTGGCCGCGGCAGGATCAACCATTTTCGGTGCCTTGGCGACTTTTACTTTTTTATCTGACATCTGAGGTTCCTCCCCATATTGTTTACCCGGCGGTCCTTTGCGAAGCGTGTGCCTTCTGGCTTATTAAGCCTACGTCCGTAGGCATTGCCGATTGTATTCCGCTCCCATGGAGACCGTCGCCGGATCTGTATCGAGTGAGTTTCTCCCGCTGTTAGGCCACTCTCTTGTGGATTCTGTCGAGCCTGTCAATAATCTTCTCGAGCATGGTCCGTTGTTCGCCGGAGGGCGTCATGGAGGCAAGGGCCTCTCCCGCCGCGGCTCTGTTGGCCTGATGGGCCGCTCTTGCCGCAGCACGTTCTTCCCTGAGAGCGGCTTCGTCGGCTTCGCGTTTATCCCTGTCGGCCTTGGCTGCGTCGGCTTCTGCCTTGGTTTTTGCTTCGGCATCGGCTTTTGCTTTTGCTTCGGCATCAGCTTTTGCTTTCGCTTCCGCATCGGCTTTTGCCTTTGCTTCCGCCTCGGCATCGGCCTTGGCTTTCTCGGCGGCCTTGGCTTCGGCTGCCGCCTTGGCAGCGGGGTCCTCTACCGGCGCGGGCTTGGCCTCGGGTGCGGGAGCCGCTTTTGCGGCGGGTTTGGGGGGTGCTGCCGCCGGTTTGGCGGGGGCTGCTGCTGCGGCTGCCGGTTTGGGAGGAGCGGGCTTAGCTGCTGCGGGGGCCGCCTTTTTCTTCTCCTCTTCGATGGTCAGATCGGGAGCGGGGGCAAGGGCCGCGTAGTCGATGGCGACGTCGCCCAGAACCTTGGTCACCGGGGCAACGTCCGTTGCCATGCCGCCGTCGGCCATAAGGTCGATAAAGGACTTGGTCAGGCGGATCGCCTCGGGGTGACGCATGATCACGATGTTCGCGCCCGAAAGAAGGTAGCTGACGGCGCCCACGGCTTCCATGAGGATACCGCGCTTTTCGGGGTCTCCCAGCTCGGGTGCATCTTCGACCGTAAGCTTGGCTTCCTTGCATTTCCAGACCTCGTTTCCGAGGTTGTTGATCATGGGAAGCTGGAGTTTGTCGTCGCCCTGGGTCATGGCCGCCATGGTGAGTCTCTCCATGACCGAGTAGGTGTACTCGAGGCCGTAACCGAGGCCGCCGGTGGTGGGATCGACGATGATCTTGTCCAGGGGCATGCCCAGGTTCTCAAGGAGAATGTTCACCTGCTTGGCAAGGTTGACGTCGATGGGAGAGGAGGAGATCACGGCATGGCCGTAGCCCATTGCCGATGCCCCGATACCCTTGTGGTTCTTCTCTTCAACGGGTCCCAGGGTGAGGTTGTCGCCCTCGCATTCCTCGGAGATCTTCTTCAGAACCTCCTCGTCCTTGTCGGGGTTGGCGCAGCCCCAGACGATCAGGGGAACGTCGATGGCCGCAAGAACGTTTTTCACCGTTGCAACGGCATCGTCGGCGGAAGCGTCCTTGTCGTTGGGGTCGATGCTCTTGAGTTGAAGTACGATCGTCTGGGCGCCGTAGACGTCCACGCATTTCTTTGCCCATGCGGCGGGATCCCCTTTCACGTCGGAAAAGGGTGCAAGGGCGGCTGCGGGCCAGTCCTCGGGCTCCATGTCCCAGATCTCCATGGCGACAACGGGCTTGTTGGGGGTATCTCCTTCGAACTGGTAGAACGGATAACACGCCTCACCGCCAACGGTAACGGCGTTGTCTCCTTTACCAATGGAAATTTCCCTGATGCTGCCGGCATAGGATTCTTTGATCATTTCAAATCCCACATTTACCTCCTTAGTCAGTTGCTGAACAATTAACGGTTGAAGACAGTCAACTTACGACGCTGAAGCAATCGGTTTCCCGGAAGATAAGTAATAACCGGTTAAGGTAACGGTCCCCTTCCTTGACCTCATAAACTATGATTATCTACTGCGGTAGAGTAACATACGTTCACGGTACCGGGCCCGGATGAAATAACGTAACGGATCCGGGTTGATGCGGCTTGAAAAATAAAGATCGGAAAAAATATTTTTTATGCTTGACTTTGTCCATCGCTTGTAATAAATCTCAAATTTCCTACCCCGAATAAGGGGCGGGCCGTACTGCTTAAACTATTGCCATAGTAGTTACGTATTACTTGCATAAAACGAAAGCACGGCGATTGCATTTTGCGGATGAAAAAGGTTCGCTTTTGTAATTACATGCCGTGACACTCTTGTCAATAGAGGGGTGTTTATTTTTAAGCATTGTGTAAGTGTTCGAAATAGCAGTTTATATCAGATTCACGCCATTCCAGCGATAAAAGGGTCTCGGCGGGGGTAAAATCTCCACAGCCTTTATTTGCGGGGGTTTTGGGCGATATTTTGTTTCCCGAACCCCAAACGACGGAATTTTTAAAAAAAAGATTTTTCCATACGTAGTCGCAGGCCGTTTCCGCCTTCTCTAAGCAAAAAGCCGACGGAACCGACAGGTTCCGGAATTCTTTCGGGTCATGTGAATGATTGTGCATACGGACGATTTCCCCTCTCCTTAATTCAATGCGACTCCACCTTACGCAAGGTGCCGCTTCCGCAAACCTTCCAAAAAGCCTTATACGGATATCGGCGGGTATTTCTATCAGTATTCCGTCGTCAGTTCATCCTCTTAACGGAAGCAAACTGTATGCCGGCTGAGATAAGCCGGAATTATTGCCCTTCGGCGAAAAACGCCGTGAAACCTCATTTCCTCCTGAACCTTACTTATTCCTTCCGGGCGCTTGCCCGCCTTCCCCTGGAAAACCTTTTTCAAAGGGCTTTTTCATCTCACTTGGTAAAACCATCCCGGTAAAAACCCCACCGCCCGATACGGGACCCGTGTCCCGGGGCTCCGCCGGTCTTACGTCCCGGAGCATATGGAGTGGTGCCTCCCCGTGATGCCTTCGCTCGAAATCGGGCGAACGGCCGATGGGAGTCGGTGCGACATTTCGGACCCGGGGTCCGTTTCGTCGGACACCGGTGCGGTTTCTCACACCTGTTTGGCCGATTCGATGACGCGATTTTTTTATATATTGAACCAAAGGGGCTTTTATGCGGCCCAGTAAATAAACCAACCGGTCTTTTTATTTAACGGTTTTGCCGGTTTGTCAAGAAATTAGTGAGTTTTATTTACCTCGCCCTCAAATGGTTCATCCCGCCCTTTCCGCAGTCGGCTTGCGAACCCTACGGGGCCGGGGTGTACCGGAAAGCGCCGTTCCGCCCGTGTCGTCTGGGGCTTTAACGTAAAAAGCCCGGCTCCCGGGGTTGGTCAGGGCGTTCTCTCTGTCGTGTGCCGACTTTTAAAGCGGCTGTCTGATAAAATCCCGACAGAACTTGATACGGCTGTCTGATATCATTTCGGCAAAACATGAAGCGATTGCCGGATAACATTGCGACACAATTTGAAGCGGCCGGTTGACAACACCCCGACATAACGTGAAACGGTTTCCTGGTATCATCCCGGCGCAACTTGAAACGACAGCCTCATCATCTCACGATAGAACCTGCGTTTGTGGGCGGTAAGTTCCGATATTACAAAAAATGTTGTTCGATAGTTGGCTGCGACCGTCTTCGCGCGGTGCCCGGGGCCCATGGCGTTACGTATACGGGACGTATTGTCCATACCGCGGTTGGTCCATGGGCGATTGGCAACAGCGACGATTGACATCTACAGGAAGGGTAACCGGGGCTCTTTCGTTTAATAACTTTCGGAGGCCGGAGTCCTCAAAATCAGTACGGCGAGATTGGCGGTGGAATCCCGATGCACGGATTCGAAGGGTTGTTGCGGCCTGGATTCGGCGAAATCGTTGCGGCTCATATCCGGCTAAAATGCTGAGGTTTACATTCTGCATAACTCGGAACGTTATGATCGCCTGTTTTCGGAGGTGTCGGCTGTTGAGTATCGTGAAATGGCTGAACCGATACTGCCGTTCCTTTTGGAAATAAGGGTAAAAAAAACAGAAATAATCGTTTCACGGGATACCGGCGAAAGCGGAATGTAAAAAAAAAGTGGTGGGAATTGGCCGTGTATCGGCGAAAATTCGCCGTTTTATTATGTGGGGTGTCGGTGACGGGGCGGGTGCCCCGGCGCGAAGCCGCCGGGGCACTGGAAGATCCGATTACGAACTTTTGCGGGACGCGAGGCGGGCCGAAAGTTCGGGAAACAGGCCCAGGTCCGTGTGGGGGAGGAACAGGGCCGCGATGTAGTTGTCCATATAGGACGGGGTTTCCGAGAGTTCGAAGTTCGTCATCATCTTCGTGACCTCGGTGACGTCCTTTCTGATGCGGTTGGTGAGGGAACTCATCTTCGCCCCCATGAGGGAACCGTTCCCCACGAAGATCACCTTGTCCGTGTCCGTTTCCGGCAGAAGGCCGATGGTCATGGCCTTATCAAGGTCAACGTAGCTGCCGAAGCCGCCGGCGAGGATGATCTGGTCCAGGTCGCCGATGGTCAGTCCCACCTCCGCCAGGAGGGTCATCACGCCGCTGTACATGGCGCCCTTGGCCCGGATCAGGTTGTCGATATCCGTTTCCGTCAGGGTCAGGTCCCTTTCGATCTGGGTCTCGTCGGCCCAGGAGACCACGTACTCCCATACACCGTCGGTTTCCCGGATGCGGGGGGTGTCAAGGTCCCTGTTGAACTTTCCCCTGTTGTCGATGATGCCCGTCTCGAAAAATACCGCCGCCATGGTGATGAGGCCGGAGCCGCAGATCCCCTTGGGCCTGACGCTGCCGATGGTGATCACCATGGGTTCGAGGGTGGAGGGATCGATGGAAAAGTCCTCTATGGCGCCCTTTGCCGCACGCATTCCGAACTTGATCCCCCCTCCCTCGAAGGCAGGTCCCGCCGAACAGGCGGCGCAGGCAAGCCACTCCCTGTTGCCCACCACGATCTCCGCATTGGTGCCGATGTCCATATAGAGGGTGAGCTTTTCGGTGCGGTATACCCCCGCTCCCATGATGCCGGCCACGATGTCCCCGCCCACGTAGCTGGAGACCTGCGGGTAGAACAGGGCCGTCACATGCTCGGGAAAGTCCATGCCGAGATCCGCCGCCCGGATGGGGGGGTAGAGGGTGGATGCCGGCACGTAGGGGGCGCGGCGGATATGGCTGGGATCGATGCCCAGGAGGATCTGGGTCATGGTGGTGTTGCCGGCAAGGGTGATGGAGGAGATCTCGTTGGCCCCGATCCCGCTCTTCTTGAGGATCTTTTCGAGGATGCCGTTGATGGTGCCGATCACCACCTCCTGGAGGCGGGCGAGGCCGTCTCCCTTTTCGGCATATACGATCCTGCTGATCACGTCCTCCCCGTAACTGATCTGGCCGTTGAAGTTGCCGTGCTCGGCCACCACCTCCCCGGTGATCAGGTCGATGAGCTGACCGTAGACGGTGGTGGTGCCGATGTCCATGGCAACGGCATGGTTGCGGCCCGTGGTGTCGCCGGGCTCGATGTTGATGATCCGGGTTTTCCCCCCCTCGTTCACGGGGCGGGCAAGGGTCGCCGTCACCTTGAATCCCTCCTGCCGGAGCACCTTGGGAATCTTCTGGATCACCGGCAGGGTGAGCTGGAGTCCGTGCTCGTCGTTCTGAAGCTTGAGAAAACTCACCAGCCTTGTAACGTCGGAGAGGTTGTCCGTTGCCGTGGGCACGGGAAGTTCGAGGTAGACCTTTTCCGCAGGGGGTACGAACAGGCCCTGCTCCTTCAGCTCCTCGAAGTTCATCTGCCGGATGCGCGCGGTCTTCCGGGGGGTGTACTGCTTGTTGAGCACGGAATGGTCAACGGTGGACTCCACGGGGATGCGAACGGTGAGGTCGCTTGCCACCGTTGCCGTGCAGGCAAGGCGATATCCCTGCTCAAGGTCCTCGCCGCTGAGTTTTTCGGAGATGCCCCCTTCGACCTCCCCACCTTCGATCTTGACCCTGCACTTTCCGCAGACCCCCTCGCCGCCGCACGATGCATTGACGTGAACGCCGGCTTCGAGGGCCGTGCGGATAAGGCTCTCCCCTTCTTGAACCGTGATCTCTCTGTCATGGGGAAGGAATCGGACGCTGTAACTGTTCATACATGGAACCTCCGGGTATCGAGTGGAATATGTGACGGTACTGTTCAGGGCTCTTATTAAGGACAATCTTTAAAAGAAAATTCTTATCCGGTATTGCTTATTTAAAAAAATATCTCAATAAAATTTTTGCGAGCGCCCATGGGAAAAGGAGGGCGAGTAGGGGGCGGTGTTGGAAATTCCTACGCTTTAAAATGTCATATATGGCAAAAAATGTACCCAAAATTGTCAAGATCGATAAAAACGGTGGGGTCAAATAGCGGTATTCGAAAAAAAAATCGCACTGCGGAATTCGAATTATTTACGATAATCCCGCGATGTCGGGATCGCGGCCCGGATCGTTTTCACCGGAAACGACGCGGGATTTTTGAAGTAAAAGCGGCGTTACGCAATGCGCAGAAATTTTGACGGAGAAAAGCCCGGCGCTGTTGCAGTGCAAAATATTTTTAAATAATTCTTGACGCGTCAGATACAGTCGAAGTAATTAGTGGTTGGCAATAGATGAGCAGTATCGGCGATGTCTCTCGGTTTTTTAATAAACTCTTCAATATATAATTCATTGTAATAACAGCTTGAAATTATGCATGTGAGTAATTCCGACAACATGCGGTTGTTGTACTGAACGCTTTTCGGGGCGGTTTGTCCGGTGCCTTTCCGGCATGCCGGCGGCCGCCTGCTGCAACATTTTTAGGAGCTGATCCCCGTTTCTCCGAAAGGGGTGGGCTAGGTGCGGGCTTTCGGGAGCCCGACCGAGACCGGGAGTACTTTTCGGATCAAGGGGTTTTAAAGGAGATCGGGCCGCGGGACAGCTGCGCCCGCAGGCCTTACGGCAGAGGTTTATCTAATCATTATGATTCGGTTTTCCCGAGTTCCGAACAAACCTGAAAGGGAGAGAGTATGCTAGATCCGACAAAACACCAGGATTGGGAAATTGCTGAAGAAGCTGAAAAAACAATGAAGACCATCTACGAGATCGGCGATCAACTCGGCCTGACCAAGGAAGAACTCCTTCCCCAGGGGCATTATATCGCAAAGATCGACTTCAGAAGAGTACTTGCGCGCCTCAAGGACAAGCCCAACGGTAAGTACATCGATGTTACCGCCATCACTCCCACTCCCCTTGGTGAGGGAAAATCCACCTCCAGCATGGGCCTCGTTCAGGGTCTCGGTAAAAGGGGCAAGAACGTAAGTGCCGCCATTCGCCAGCCCTCCGGCGGACCCACCATGAACATCAAGGGCTCCGCCGCCGGCGGCGGACTTGCCCAGTGTATTCCCCTGACACCCTTTTCCCTCGGGTTCACCGGCGACATCAACGCCATCATGAACGCCCACAACCTCGCGATGGTGGCCCTCACCTCCCGCATGCAGCATGAGCGCAACTACACCGACGAGCAGCTCACCCGCCTCTCCAAGATGGACAGGATCGACATCGATCCCACCAAGGTGGAGATGGGCTTTATCATCGATTACTGCTGCCAGTCCCTGCGTAACATCATCATCGGTATCGACGGCGTGAACGGCAAGGCGGACGGTTTCATGATGCGCTCCAAGTTCGGTATCGCCGTTTCCTCCGAGGTTATGGCCATCCTCTCCGTTGCCACCAGCCTCAAGGACATGAGAGAGCGCATGGGCAAGATCGTGGTTGCCTACACCAAGAAGGGCAAGCCCGTAACCACCGAGGACCTCCAGGTGGCCGGCGCCATGACCGCATGGATGGTTGACGCCCTGAACCCGAACCTGATGCAGACCCTCGAAGGCCAGCCCGTTATCGTTCATGCCGGCCCCTTCGCCAACATCGCCATCGGTCAGAGCTCCATCATCGCCGACCAGATCGGCCTCAAGCTCGCCGACTACCACGTGACCGAGTCGGGATTCGGCGCGGACATCGGTTTCGAGAAGTTCTGGAACCTGAAATGCCGTTACAGCGGGCTCGTGCCCGATTGCGCGGTTGTGGTTGCCACTATCCGTGCCCTGAAATGTCACGGCGGCGCCCCCGTGCCCGTACCCGGAAAGCCCATGCCCGAAGAGTACGCCACCGAGAATGTGGAGTGGGTCGAGAAAGGTTGCGCGAACCTCATCCACCACATCAAGACCGTTAGAAAGGCCGGCATCAGCCCCGTTGTCTGCATCAACGCCTTCTACACGGATACGGACAACGAGATCGCCAAGGTTCGCCAGATGTCCGAGGAAGCCGGTGCGAAGGTTGCCGTTTCCCGCCACTGGGAAAAGGGCGGCGACGGCGCCCTCGAGTTCGCCGACGTTGTTATCGAGGCCTGCGAAGAGCCCACCGATTTCAAACTCCTCTACGAGGTTGACGAGCCGGTCAAGGACAGGATCGAGAAGATCGCCAAGGAAGTTTACGGCGCCGACGGCGTGGACTACTCCGCCGCCGCGAACGCGGCCCTCGAAAGGATTCAGGCCGATCCCGAGCTCTCCAAGATGGGGCTCTGCATGGTGAAAACCCATCTGTCCCTCTCCGACAACCCCGCCCTCAAGGGTGTTCCCACCGGATGGCGTCTGACCATCCGCGAGGTTCTCACTTACGGCGGAGCGGGTTTCATCGTTCCCGTGGCCGGTGCCATCAGCCTCATGCCGGGAACCGGGTCCAACCCCGCGTTCAAGCGTGTTGATGTTGATGTTGAAACCGGAAAGGTACAGGGCGTATTCTAAAATACCCGGTCGACCGACCCTGGGCGGGGCTTATACGAAAGGGCCCCGTCCTTATGTATGTGCCGGGATTGCCGCATTGGGGCAACGGTCGTTGAAAAATCCCTTCGAAGGATTTTCAGCCGTACCCCCCGGGTAGATGAATTCCCGGTCCGAATCAACGTGTCCGTCCCTGCCGGCAGGTCGCGGACGGACACCGTCGACCTTCCATCGTGCCGGGCCGCCATAATCGGCCTTGCCAATCCACTTGGATGGAAATCGACAGCCACTCACGTCGTTCGAAAATCCGAACAACTTCCGAAAAGGGAACGGACTTGCCGCCGGCGGGAGCCGGAGCCCTTGGAAACCGACTCCGGTATGGGGAGGCGGGCGCCGGCTTATATCACGGCGCATCGTTGTCCCGGATCCCGGAGGACAAAACCGGGTTTCGGAAGTCCGCCGGATTGACGAATGGGCGTAAAAGGAGAAAAAGAATGACAGCAGAGCTTATCAGCGGAACCCAGATCAGAAAAGACATGCTCGCCGAGATCAAGGAAGAAGTTGTCGCCATGAAGGAGAAGCACGGCCAGGGTCCCGGCCTCGTGACCATCCTCGTGGGCGCGAACCCCGCTTCCATCAGCTACGTCACCCTCAAGGTGAAGACCGCCCTGGAACTCGGTTTCCATGAAATTCAGGACGACCAGCCCGAGGATATCTCCGAGGCCGATCTCCTCGCCCTCATCGAGAAGTACAACACCGATCCCAAGATCCACGGCATCCTGGTCCAGCTTCCCCTGCCCAAGCATATCGACGACAAGAAAGTTCTCAACGCCATCAACCCCGACAAGGACGTGGACGGCTTCCATCCCGTGAACGTGGGACGCCTCATGATCGGCGGCGATGAAGTACTCTTTCCTCCCTGTACCCCCGCAGGCATCCAGGAGATGATCAAGAGAAGCGGAACCGAGACCTCCGGCGCCGAGGTGGTGGTTGTGGGAAGATCCAATATCGTGGGTAAGCCCATCGCCATCATGATGGCCCAGAAGGGAGAGGCCGCCAACTCCACGGTGACCATCGTCCACACCCGTACAAAGGACCTTGCGGCCCACTGCAAGCGCGCCGATATCCTCGTGGTGGCGGCGGGTGTTCCCGACCTGGTGAAACCCGAGTGGATCAAGCCCGGCTCCACGGTCATCGACGTGGGCGTCAACCGCGTCGGAATGAACGAGGCCACCGGCAAGGCCATTCTCAAGGGCGATGTCGATTTTGACGCCGCCAAGGAGATCGCCGGAAAGATCACCCCCGTTCCCGGCGGCGTGGGCCCCATGACCATCGCCATGCTCATGCAGAACACCCTCAGGGCCGCCTGGAAACATCTCGGCGAATAGATTTGACGACGGGTTTCGGACCCGCGATATATGAAAATTAAAAACGGCGGATGGGCGGATGAAAATCCGTTAATCCGCCGTTTTTTTGTTCCGGGGGGGGCCCGGACGAATCGGACGAATTTTGCCCCGGGGATTCGCCCCGCGACTTGCATTTCGTCGCCATCTGTGAAAGAGATTGGTAGGCGAAGGACCCCGCATGAGCGAGGCCCAAACAATGAAAACCCGCGCTCCGGAAGCGGAACGCGGCGATCAAAGGAGTGGCGTTGTGAGCAAAATTATCGCAGTTGCAGGAAAGGGGGGGACCGGCAAGACCACCCTCTCGTCACTGGCAATTCGTTACCTGGTCAAGTCTGGCAAAACTCCGGTGCTGGCTGTCGATGCCGATCCCAACAGCAACCTCGGCGAAACCATGGGGGTTCCCGTGGTACGAACCGTGGGCGATATCAGGGAAGATTTCATGAAAGACCCCCAGGGGGTTCCCTCGGGCATGGACAAGATCAACTACCTGGAGCTTCTCATGAATCAGGTGATCATCGAGGAGGAGGGGTACGATCTCCTGGTGATGGGCCGCCAGGAGGGGCAGGGGTGCTACTGCATGGTGAACAATATCCTGAACCGGTTCACCGATGAGCTGTCCAAGGAGTACGACTACCTTGTGGTGGACAACGAGGCCGGCATGGAACATCTTTCCAGGCGCACCAGCGGGCACGTGGACACCCTTCTTCTGGTGACCGACCACAGCCTCAGGGGACTTCGGGCCCTGCGGCGCATACACGGACTCCTGGACGACCTGAAGCTCAACGTTTCCGAGATGGGAATCGTGGTGAGCCGGGCTCCGGAAACCCTTCAGCCCGCGTTCCTGAAGGAGGTGGAAGAGATCGGGTTGCCCATCATGGGAACCATCCCCGACGACGACGAGCTGCTGAAGTTCGACATGGAGTGTAACTCCCTGATGAACCTTCCGGACGAGGCCCCTTCGGTAAAGGCCGTGGAAACCCTTTTCGGATCAATATTCTCCTGAGTCTCGGAAATCTCTCCGGGTAAACCGTTTTAGCCCGGGAATCTTCCGGGGATATCTCCCCGGGAGATTCCGGGCCGGAATGGTGGAATGTCTCCCGGGTGATACCCGGAGTGCCGGTTGGGCAACTCCCGCCTTCCCGGCAGTCGAGGAATCCTCACCCCC
>PPCM01000159.1_pt1 | contig 98893 bp, 54 predicted proteins | sample 1555541 | NCBI WGS metagenome assembly PPCM01 (sample SAMN05284479, study PRJNA326546) | Marine sediment metagenome, whole genome shotgun sequencing project. | isolation source: marine sediment | place: Germany: Wadden Sea | collected 2012-09-05 | reverse complement strand
GCTCTGTTTAACTATGCCGACACCTGTCAGAATATGGGGGCCAGCTTTATGACCCAAAGTGTACCCAACGGTGGTGGAGAAATTATTGCTTACATGTGGAACTTTGGTGATCCGCAGTCGGGCATTAATAACGAAGCTGAAGGGGAAAGTGTTTACCATATTTACCAAACACCGGGTACGTATGACGTACAGCATATCATCATCAACGCCGAAGGTTGTTCGGATACTTTGGTGCGTTCGATCACCATTTTAAATGAACCAACCGTAGACTTTACATGGCAGACCAACTGCCAGGAGCAGGCTGTTATGTTTGAAGTGGATGAAAACGTGACCAACACCCCAGAGGTGACCAGCTGGAGCTGGGACTTTGGTGATGGGTACGTTTCCTACGATCAGAATCCATCGCATAGCTATGCAGCCGATGGCGTATATACCGTAACCCTTTCGATTGTTAACACTCTTGGATGTGTGAATACCGTAAGTCATGAAGTAACCGTTTGGGATGCTCCACAGGCCATGTTCGAATATTCAGCCCCGACCTGTGATGGTGCGGAAGTTGACTTTATGTATATCGATAATCCTTCAGCTCCATATATTGTTACATGGACCTGGGATTTGGGAGATGGAAACCAGGTGGTGGTGAACTTCCCGGATGATCCAAACATCTCGTATTTATATGCCAATGCAGGAACCTTCAATGTGGTATTGCATGTGTTGAATGTGGATGGTTGTGAAGCAACCTACGAACGTGATGTGGTGGTTCAACCCAACCCGCAGGCCAACTTCAGTTTTGAAACGGCCTGCATGGACAGCGAAACACAGTTTAACTCCTTAAGTCAGGGCAACGGTGGTGGAGAGATTGTTCACTACGACTGGGACTTTGGTGATCCTGTTTCGGGAGTAAACAACAACAGTGACCTGCAACATCCAACGCATATCTTCAGCGCTGCCGGTACTTATACCGTGACCTTAATGGTAACCACGATTAACGGCTGTACGCATGAAGTGCAACAGGACGTTCAGGTGAACGATCTTCCTGAGGTGGACTTTGATTACACGCAAGGATGCCTGGGTGAAGCAACAGCCTTTAACTCTTCTGATTTTGTAACGGGCATTGCCGGTTATGAGTGGAGCTTTGGCGATGGCGGAACGGCAAACGATCCTGATCCGGAACATGTATACAACATGGCCGGCACCTTTACAGTAAGCCTGACTGTTACCGATACCGAAGGTTGTAGTAATTCTATTGAAAAAGAAATAACAATAATCAATGCTCCTCAGGCGGCCTTTACCTTCTCGGGTAACAGCTGTCCGTTTGAGCAGATTGCATTTAATAATAACTCCTTTGCCGATGAGGCCATTGCCCATTGGGTTTGGGATTTGGGAGATGGAAACACAGTAACCATCGATTACCCCAACAACCCGGATATTGAGCACCAATACGCACAAGGCGGCACCTACCTGGTTAGCTTAAGCATAGTAACCCAAAGCGGTTGCGAGGCCAGCACCAACCAGCAGGTGTTTATCGGAGCTCAGCCCGAAGCATTGCTTGAATTTGAAAGTGGTTGCATGAACAGTGAAACCCAGTTTACAGGCGATGCCCTGTTAAACGGTGGGACTGTAATTGCCAACTGGAGCTGGGACTTTGGTGATCCAAACTCCGGCATCAACAACAACTCTACCTTGCAAAATCCAACACATATTTACGGTGCGGCAGGTACTTACAATGTTTCGCTGATCGTAAACAATATGGACGGATGTGCTGATACAACCAGCACCCAGGTTACCATCTATGATTTACCGGTGGCTTCCATGATCATCAATCCTGAAAGCACCTGTCTGGGTGATACCATTTTCTTTGATATTGATAATACCCTGACTGATATCGATGCCCTGGAATTCACCCACTGGCAGTTTGGTGATGGATCACAAAGCTACGATGCCAGTACATGGCATATCTACAGCATTGCTGATAGCTACGAAGTGAGTTTAACCGTTACCGATACCAGCGGTTGTTCGCACAGCATTTCTCAAGAAATCAACCTGATTCAGGGGCCGGTTGTGGAATTCATTGCTGCGGCAACCTGCGAAGGCGGACCGAGTCAGTTTACAGACATGAGTTACACCCCAACGGGTGAAGCCATCGTTGCATGGAACTGGAACTTTGCCGATCAGGGTACCAGCGATGTGCAACATGCTGAATTTACCTTTGCTGATCCGGGTACCTACGATGTGACCCTGGCCGTTACCACCCTTTCGGGTTGTACGGACAGCATCACCAAGCAGGTGGAAGTATACCAGGCCCCAACGGCCGACTTCACTTACGACACCACCTGTCAGGCCGGTTTGATCCACTTTGGTGATTTATCCACGGCTGTGGAAAGCAACCTGAACGAATGGATGTGGACCTTCGAGCAAGGCATGCTCAGCGACATGCAGCATCCCGATCACACCTTCTCTCAAGCCGATTCCTGCTACGATGTGCAGCTGGTGGTAACCGATTTACGCGGTTGTCGCGATACGGTTATCAAACCCGTTTGTGTTCCTGCAGGCTTTGAGGTGGATTTCACCTGGGACGATGTTTGTTTGGGTGATGTGGTGCAGTTCAACGACTTTTTAGTGGCTGATGATAACGATACCATTATAGCCGTAAGCTGGAACTTTGGCGATCCGATGTCGGGAGTGAACAATGTTTCGACCAACCGCAAACCATCGCATACTTACGAGCAGGCCGGTAGTTACGTGGTAACCCTTCAGGCCATCAACCAGCATTCCTGTGAATACGAAATTCAACATATTGTTACCGTTCATGATCTGCCTCAGGCGGCCTTTAGCTGGGAGAACATTCCTTGTGAAGATACCGTTCGCGTTCATGATCTTTCCCAAGGCATCTCCGGTCAACTGACCGACTGGACCTGGTATTGGGGAGATGGTACCTCGCCAACACATATCACCCTGCCGGATAATCCGGATGTGGGACACTCCTACGCCAATGAAGGTGAATACACCGTTCGATTGGAAGTGGTAAATGATCAGGGGTGTGTGGCTTCTTATACCGATACAGTGGAACGTTTCCATTGCCTGAAACCGATGTTTGATGTGAACGGTGTAAGCCTGCATTGCTCGGGACAGGATGTGATCTTTAACGATCTGTCCATGCCTCAGGATCTGATTACCAACTGGAGTTGGAACTGGGGTGACAACACACCGGTTGTAAGCTATATCAACGCGGTGGACACCGTGGTTCACAACTTTGATCAACCCGGGGAATACCTGGTTTCGCTAACAGTAGAAACCAAGCATTACAGCGGGGCCATCCTGACAGAGACCTACGACAGTTTGATCGTGATTGAATCAACACCTCTTGTTGCCTTCGATGCAATGGATGTGTGTATGGGCAGTCCGATTGAATTCAAGGATCAATCCAATGCGCAAGGCGATAAACTGGTGTCATGGACCTGGAGTCTGGGCAATGAGGATTCGCTGTTTGTTCCTGAATTTAGCTATACCTACGATACATCCCTTGTTTATGAGGTGGAACTGCTGGTAGAAAACTTTAACGGCTGTAAGGATTCTCTTACAAAGAATGTGCAGGTATTTGCTTTGCCGGTGGTGAACTTTGAATGGGATACTTCCTGTTCGGGAAATGCCACGCAGTTTACCGATCGTTCAACAGGCGTGGATTTGAATGATGTGATCGATACCTGGTATTGGGACTTTGGTACTTCGGATGCAGAAATCGATGGCTCGACCGAGCAACACCCGATCTGGATTTACGAAAACCCCGGTTCTCATCAGGTGACGCTAACCGCTACAAACAACCACGAATGTAGCAACAGCAAGATTCAAACCATCAATACCCTGCAATCGCCTTCGGCTGCCTTTAAGATTATTGAACATTACAACAATCGTCAGGGACATATTCGCCTGAAAAACAAAAGCGAAAGAACGGGTGAATATGCCTACTGGAATTGGGAAAAAGGCGACGTGGTAGAATGGCATACCACGGCTGTATTTACCGAAGACGGTTTGTACTCCATCCGCCTGGTGGTATTCGATGATACCGAATTGTGCTCGGATACCGCAGCAATTGTTTACGACATGATGTTCAAAACACTGTTTGTGCCCAATGCATTCTCACCAAACAACCCGGCACAAAGCGTGCATGAGTTCCTACCGGTGGGACGCAACCTGAGTACCTATACCCTGCAGATCTTTGATCTGAATGGTAACGCCCTGTTCGAAACTTCCGAACTGGATGACAAAGGAAGACCTGCAGTTGGCTGGGACGGTACCTACAAGGGTATCCCGATGCCAATGGGAACCTTCATCTGGAAAATCAATGCCACCTTTAAAGACGGTACCATCTGGAACGGAAAGGTGATCGGACGTGATGAGGATAATCCTGGAGCAAATCATGGTAGTTTGATATTATTAAGATAAACCAAAACCCTACTTAACCAGTTTCGACAGGCTTAACCAGCGGAGGTTGAGCTTGTCGAAACCGGGGCTTTTTTTTGGGGGGGGATATAAAGGAGGTTGTACCAGAAAACTTCCTCATTAAAACCATTACAGCAGCTCTTTTGGGAGTTTTTGGTTCGGAAGAATTACTCAGAAAAAAAAATTGAAGAGAAATTACCATAGCATTTTAAGGACGCCCTTTAATTATTCCAGAAAAAAAACAATACAAATTGCATATATTTTATAATTGATATTTAACAACTTACATACCACCCAAACAAATAACACTCACAAACCTCTGTATAAGTGAATCTTACAATAATGAAAATATTTCACATGTAATGTTGCAAATGTCAATTTTAATAATAAATTTGCTCCACTTTCGAATACGATTGTATTCGTTGATAGCCAAGGAGTTTTGAGCTATATTACCAAAACTCAGATTGCGCATCTAAATTGTACACATTGAATCAATAAAGATTTGGTTCTCTATATTTTAACTTCTGTACGCATATAATTTCGGGACGTTCTTTTGCCTGAGATTTTTTCAAAAAAAAAAACATGTACCCTAATGTGGGGATTTTATTGTAGAATGAATTAACACGATTACCATAATTGGTAATAATAAGAGTTTGGAGATTCCTTTAATAAATTAAATAAGGACTCCATAGGTGGAATAAAATCATTATTTTAATATAAGTTGTTTGAATGGTATAAAAAATGAAGAATACCTACTTTGACCTTGTAGAGCAAACATTTTACTTTCCTCAGGAAGGTTTTGATTTGCAGGATGGATACCTTACCTTTCATGGAGTATCTATAAAGTATTTAATTCAAAAATATGGTACTCCTTTTAAGTTAATGTATCTGCCAAAAATAGGTGACCAGATTAAGAAGTCACGAAATCTGTTCAACAGAGCAATAAGATCCACTAATTATAGTGGGAAATACCATTTTTGCTATTGTACTAAATGTTGTCACTTTCATCATGTTATCAGTGCGGCATTAAAACAAAATGTTAACCTGGAGACTTCGTCTTCATTTGACATTGATCTGATAAAAAAACTCTATCAGAAAGGTCAATTTGATAAATCAAGAGCAATCATTCATAATGGATATAAAACGGATGACTACATCCGAAAGATTATTTCTTTAACTGAAGATGGCTTTGAGAATTCAATTATCATTCTGGATAGTGCTACTGAATTAGACCGTTTGGAACGAGTTGCCAATGGGCGAAAAATTAAAATCGGTGTTCGAATGGCTATTGATGAAGAAGCTCAATCATCATATTATACATCCCGATTAGGAATCAGGCATACAGAGATGATCGGTTTTTTTAACGATCGGATTAAAGATAACCCCAATGTTGAATTAAAAATGCTTCATTTCTTTATTGATTCAGGGATTAAGGACAGTTTGTACTATTGGGGTGAGTTTCAGAAAGCTGTGAAATTATACGCAGAATTGAAAAAACAATCGCCTACTTTAACTGCACTTAACCTGGGAGGTGGATTCCCAATCCGAAACCATTTAGGATTTGAATATGATTATGAGTACATGATCCGTGAGATCGTTAAAAATATAAAAGAGACCTGCAATATTGAAGATGTACAGGAACCTGATATTTACACTGAGTTTGGCAAATATACAGTTGGGGAAAGTGGAGCGATAATCTTCGGTGTTATTGAACAGAAGCAACAAAACGATACGGAGTTGTGGTATATTGTTGATAACAGTTTGATGAATACCATTCCTGATGCCTGGTCGATACACGAAAAATTCATCCTGCTACCTGTGAATAAATGGGATAGGGAATACACAAGGGTGAACATTGGTGGTATTAGCTGTGACCACTCTGACTATTATAATTCGGAAGACTTTAACCAACAGATTATGTTGCCAAAATTCTCCAAAAAAGACAGTGAGCCACTGTATCTGGGATTTTTCCATACCGGAGCTTACCAGGACTCCATAAGCGGTTATGGTGGTATCAAACATTGTTTGATTCCCGCTCCGAAACATGTAATCATAGACAGGGATGAAACCGGAAACTTTGTGGATTATGTGTATCGCAATGAGCAAACTGTTGATGATATGTTGAATATTTTAGGATATAATGAATAAACGATGATAACTTTTGGTGGGATAGAACCAGAATTTTCCGGATATAAGGATGCAAAAATCCTGCTTCAGTCAATTCCATATGACGGAACAAGTACTTGGGGAAAAGGTGCTGATAAAGGATTTAACATTTTCCTGGAAGCAACGGAAAACATGGAGTTGTATGATATTGAAACGGATTCGGAAGTCTACCGTAAAGGTATACATATCACTCCTCAAATTCTTGAAGATCGTTCACCGGAACATATGTTCAAGTCAGTTTATCAACATACTAAGGATTTGCTGAAAAGTGACAAATTTCTCACTTTTTATGGTGGTGAACATTCAATCAGTATTGGAATTATTAAAGCATTTTATGAAAAGTACCCTGATATTACAGTTTTACAGCTTGATGCTCATGCCGATTTGAGGCCTACATACCTGGGATCTAAATATAATCATGCGTGTGCACTTTTTGATGCATCACAAAACACGAATCTGATACCGGTTGGCATCAGAAGCATGGATGTTAGTGAAAAAGAGTTTATAAATTATGATAAATGCTTTTTCGCTCAAGAACTGGCTTCAAATTCAGATTGGATGAATCAGGCTATTGATATGATGACTGATAAAGTATACATCACTCTCGATCTTGATGTTTTTGATCCTGCAATTATGCCGTCAACAGGTACACCTGAGCCAGGTGGCATGCAATGGGAAACAGTAATCGGTTTCTTACGCAAAATTTTTAAAGCCAAAAATGTTTTAGGATTCGATCTGGTTGAGCATGCTCCAATTAAGGGATTTAAAGCCCCTGATTTTATGGTGGCTAAATTGTATTATAAAATGTTGAGTTATAAATTCGAAAATCATGAAAAATAAAGGTCCTGTTTCTGAATTTATTTTAGAGCATTACAAACACTTTAATGCTGCTGCTTTAGTAGACACAGCCCAAGCCTACGAACAACAACTTGTACAAGGTAACAAAATGATGATCACTTTGGCTGGGGCAATGAGTACTGCTGAATTGGGTAAGTCGTTGGCAGAAATGATCCGTCAGGATAAGGTTCATATTATCTCTTGTACAGGAGCAAATCTTGAGGAAGATGTTTTTAACCTGGTTGCTCATACACATTACAAGCGTGTTCCACATTACAGGAATTTATCACCAAAAGATGAACAGGAATTGCTTGATAACCATTTTAACAGGGTTACTGATACTTGTATTCCTGAGGAGGAAGCAATGCGTCGCCTCGAAAACCACCTGGTGGATGCCTGGGTTAAGGCTAAAGATGAGAACAAGCGTTATTTCCCTCATGAATATTTCTACCAATTGTTACAAAGCGGTGAATTGGAACAATACTATGAAATTGATCCAAAAGATTCTTGGTTATTAGCTGCTGCTGAGAAAAATCTACCTGTTATAGTACCTGGCTGGGAAGATTCAACCTGTGGAAATTTCTTCGCATCACATTGCATAGAGGATGTAATCCATCCGGGGGTATTGAAATCGGGAATTGAATATATGATGTTCCTAGCTAAATGGTATCAGGATAACTCTCAGAATGGGATCGGTTTCTTTCAGATTGGTGGAGGAATTGCTGGAGACTTCCCCATTTGTGTGGTTCCGATGTTACACCAGGATTTACAACTGGAAAACATCCCTGTTTGGTCCTATTTCTGCCAAATCAGTGATTCCACAACAAGCTACGGATCTTATTCAGGTGCTGTACCTAACGAAAAGATTACCTGGGGAAAGTTAGAAGAAAACACACCTAAATTCATTATAGAATCGGATGCAACAATTGTAGCTCCATTAATATTTGCCTACTTATTGGGTTTGTGATTTATTTATCAGGAAGAAGTCAAAGCGTGATACGCTTTGCTTCTTTTCTTATTCATTATGATTTAAAAACTGGTAAATTATGATTTTGATTATAGATAACCAAAGTAGTTTCATCAAGAAATTTAAGCGACAGTATTTATCCGAAGTCGACTTTGATTATGTTTTCTTTGACCATAATCAACCCATTGTTCTTTCTGCGAAAGCTAAAATAGAGGGAATCATTCTTTCTGGGGGTAGAGGGAATCCATACGAACCACTAAATTTAACAGCTAATTATATAGCCTTGATGAATTTTGATGTGCCTGTATTAGGTTTTTGTTTGGGCCATGAAATAATTGCAGTGGCTAACAGAGGACGGATCAAACGACTAATGGAATACCACCAACGAAAACAAGTAGTAAGGATTTTGCTTGATGACCCAATCTTTGAAGGGCTAAATGATAAGGAAATTAAGCTGGTAAAAAGGCACCAATTCCATGTTTCAGAATTACCTCCGGATTTTATCTGTTTAGCAGAATCGGATACAGTTCCCAACGAGATTATCCGACACAAAGAGAAACCAATTTATGGATTCCAGTCACATCCAGAGGTAAGTGGCCTTGAAGGAATGATAATGGTTCAGAATTTTTTAAAAATGTGTAATGTAATTTAAATTCAAAACTATGGATTGGATTTACTGGTTAACCATTGGTGGTATAATAGCTGGAGCCTGGTTATTGAATTTTGGCCTTCGGAAGCTTGTAAACTTGTTTGTTCGCAAACAATCCAAACTGATGAACCTGGAACCTACAAATTTTTCATTTCTTAAAAACTCAGTAGCATTTATAATTTACACCACCGCACTGATTGTTATTTTTTATATTACCCCCTCACTAAAAAGTGTGGCGACAGCCTTGTTTGCCAGTGCCGGAATATTGGCAGCTATTCTGGGATTTGCATCACAGAAGGCATTTAGTAATATTATAAGTGGTGTTTTTATCCTGATTTTTAAACCATTCCGCATCAACGACACCATAGAAATAGGCTCTGGTATAAAGGGGAGTGTTGAGGAGATAACGCTTCGACATACCGTAATCAGAAACTATGAAAACAGGAGAATCATAATCCCGAACTCAATTATTAGTGAGGCAACCATCGTAAACAGTAATATTATTGATACCCGGATTAAGAAGTTTATTGAGTTTGGAATAAGCTATGATTCAGACATTAAACTAGCTAAAGACATCATACAGGATGAAGCTCAAAACCATCCATTAGCTCTTGACATAAGATCGAAGGAAGATGTTGAAAATGGGATATCAAAAGTAACCTTAAGAGTAATTACACTAGGAGAATACTCTATAACAATCCGGGCATATGTGTGGGCCGCAAATAATGATGATGCGTTCAGCATTCAATGTGATTTAAATGAATCGGTAAAGAAACGGTTTGATGAAATTGGTATTGAAATACCATTCCCTTACCGTACTATTGTGCATAAACAACTTAAATAAAAATATTTAATGCTTTTAAAGAATGAAAGTTGCGATAATTTATAATAAGGATCTGTCGGGAGTGATAAACACTTTCGGTATGCAGAACAAAGAGTTCTATAACGAGACTACAGTAAAGAAAGTATCAGCCAGTCTTGAGAAAGCGGGTCACAATGTTGCAATTATGGATGGTAATATGTTTATCATCGATCGCCTGAAAAATTTCATGCCCCGTGTAATTGAAGGTGAACAAATGGGGATGGTTTTCAATATGGCCTATGGAATTCAGGGAGAAAGCCGTTACACCCATATCCCATCCATGTTAGAGATGTTGGGAATACCCTATGTTGGTTCTAACCCTGCAGGTCACGCCCTCGCTCTGGATAAAGTAATGACCAAAATTATTTGGCAAAACCAGGGTATTCCTACCCCGGATTTCTGGGTATTCAATACTGCCAATGATGATATGGGTAAAGTGAATTATCCGGTTATCGTAAAGCCAAAAATGGAAAGTGTATCTTTTGGCTTAAAGGTGGTTTATAATGAGGCTGATTTGCGTGAAGCTGTTCATTTCATCATTACTGAATTCCAACAACAAGCCCTTGTTGAACAGTTTATTCCTGGACGAGAATTTTGTGTTGGACTTATGGGTAATTCTCCTGTAGAATCATTTCCTGTATTGGAAATCGACCTTAATGGTGATCCGGAGGCAATACAAACAGCCGACGACAAAGCCTTCAAACCTAAACAAAAGATTTGTCCGGCTAATATTCCCGAAGAATTAGCTGAAAAAATGACACAAGCTAGTATAGAAGCCTTCCGGGCTCTGAATTTAAGAGATTTTGCCAGGGTGGACATCCGACTTGATGCTGAGGGTAATTTTTATTTGCTTGAAGTTAATTCAATGGCAAGTTTGGGTGAAACCGGTTCTTATCCAACGGCAGCACGTGTAGCCGGTTACAATTTCGAGAAACTTGTTACACGAATGCTTGATGTGGCTGCTATTCGATATTTCTCCGGAAATCACATCATTGATCAGGAAGAAGGCTCTACTAAGGTGCAACCAATTCATAGTCGATTAAGAACATTTCTCAAAGGCAGACAGGCTCAAAATGAAAAATTTCTGGAAAAAATCACCAATATCAACACTTACGTGCGTAATGTTGAGGGTGTAAATCAGTGTACCAAGATTATTCAAACTGAACTTAGTCAATTGGGCTTTGCTCATGAGATCTTTCCACAACTGGAAGTAGGAAACCTGGTATTCTTTACCAATGCATTTGAAAAAGAATTGGATTACCTCCTTCTTTTATCTGTTGACACACCTTTAAAGTTATCACACCAGGAAAATTACTTCAGTTTCGAGGATACCATTAATGGAACAGGTGTTTGGGAAAACAAAGGAGGCATTGCTGTATGCTTGTCGGCTCTCCAAACCATGCGATTCTCTAAGAACCTTCGTAAGCGCAATATTGGAGTATTTATAATCACCGATTCAGCTATTGGAGGCAAATTTTCAAAGGAAATCCTTAACCAACTGGCTTTAAGAGCCAAAAATGTAATCAGTCTCCATGGTGGAAATCAAAACGGTAGTGTGGTTACAAGCCGTTCGGGTGCAGCTGCCTATAATTTTGCATTTAAACTTACTGACGCCAATGATGCCGCCAATGTAAATAAGGCCTCGCAATATTTTAATAAATCATTGCTTTCATTCACCGATACTGGTAACAAGGATCCTGAAACGGTTGTTGCACCGTATGATGTAAACTTTCAATCAAATATTTTTAAGGTATATGCTCATGGAAGTGCAAAGATAAGTTTGAGATACAACTCTTTGGAAGATTTCCAAAAAACTGATGCTCATTTCCGTAAATTGACAACATTAACAAAAGCGCAGAAGAAGATGTTCCTTGTTCACTTCGAAGGTGGGGTTAATCGTCCACCATTGGAGCACAATGAACAAACGGATATTCTGTTTCAAAAAGCAAAATCAATTGCACAGAAAATTGATACCCGGATTATTGAGGAGCACCGATGGAGTTCTTCTGATATCTCAAATATCTTACATAAAATTCCAAAGATTGATGGCTTGGGCCCAGTGGGAGGATATGATAAATCAAACTCAGAATACATTTTGAGGCACAGTATAATCGATCGGGCTTTGCTGTTAGCATTATTGATTAGTGAATAGAATGATATTTGATATAGTTATTCCCTCCATCAGGGATTTCACTTTGTAAACAACTAAAAAACCTCTGAAAGCAACATACTTTCAGAGGTTTTAATGTAATTGTGCACCAAACCCGACAAATCCCGAACTTTTTAACTCTGGACATGGACCTTATCTTACAGCATTCAATGCTTGTGTGAGTGGTTATTTGAATGGGATTGAATTGTACCTGTCTCTATCAATAATGGATATCATTTAAACATTCACAATAGGATAAACTACACGATGACTTACCCTATATCCTACCCTACCCCTACATTGACATCAAAAACAATATAACATACCTTGCGATGAAAATATTATGAAAAAAAACATTAATATAGCTCTTACAAACATTATAAAGCTTAGGTATGAAAAGATTCTAACACACAATTAAATATATACAAGAAATTCATGGAGCCTATTCCATGACTGTTTTCAAATCGTGAATAATTAGGCCGCCAAATAAAAGGCTACCTGAATTTAAAAAAACCTTAAATATGAAACAATTAAAACTATTACTTCCTGTTCTAATCCTCTTCCAGTTTTGCAACAAACCGGAACCAGATCTAATTCCTGTAAATCCAATCCCAACGCCAACAACAGAACAGGATACGTTGAACGTCCTCTGGCAAACACCCTTATCAGTCGATACAAGTGAAGGTGTTGGTATTCATCCGTTCTTACACAAAGAACACATTTTTGCAAGCTATCAAGGCACATGGAGTTCAGAAAATGAAGTTCTATATTGTTTCAATAAAAGTAATGGTTCCAAAATATGGCAATGGGAGGATTACATATCAAATACAGGACAGAGTATTATCAGGCATAATGGATCTCACATTTTTAACAATGGATTCTTTATTAACTCATATTATGATCAATATTTCGTGGATTTGAATTCCGGTAACACGATTTGGTCTACCCAATTCAACAATGGTGATCCATTTATTTCAACATATGATGATAAAGTCTTTCATACCAAATCATTTGGAAGTTCACCTATGCAGGATAGCAGTAAAATTGTAATGTGTGATATTGAACAGGGGAATTGGAAAGATATTTATATGATTCAAAAAACGGATGAATTTAGTGTAAATCTATATCCACCAGCAGTGCAGATTAATCAGAATTCAGACACCTTATTAGTATTTCAGTGCAAGCAAATCAGAACTTCACCCTATGAAGGTAAAGTTCACCTGTATTGTTATAACATGACCCAGGATAGTATTGTGTGGAAAAGAGAGGAAATAGATGTTGAAGCCAATGTACGTCCTCCGATTATTTTCAACAATATGGTTATCTATTTGGGGTTTGGTTCTGTATTTTGCTTAAATATTAATGATGGTAATACATTATGGAAGCACACCTACAATGATTCACACAGGTTATATTCCAGTAACTATTTCATACACAATGATAACTTCATTTACAGGCGAGACAATGGAGATATGATTTGCGTAAATCCCCAAACCGGAAGCATTGTCTGGGAAAGTGACAAAACCGGAGCATGTTGTGTGGAAATGAGAATCTACGGAGACCGGATCTACTATGGTAATGATGAGCTCTACATCGTTAATGCTTTAACAGGTGAGGTATTACATAAATACAGATCACCAAATCCAAGAGCTAGTTTTTTGAGTGCAGTGGCAGTCGATGAAGAAAATAAGCGAATGTACACTACAGATGGATATTTCCTGATGTGTATGCAATTGCCTGAATAAAACAAGTAAAAGCTTATTGTATATTAAGCTAACTGGTATTACTATCGCAATATCATAACTTACCCCGATTCTCCCGGGGTAAGCTGTTTTTTACTCAGAGCTTGAAGTAATTGCAATTTGTGAATATATTGTACATTTGATTCGTACGAAAACTAAATGATTTCATTGCAAATTAAGACTATGAATAGATTACAAAGACTACACATTACACTACTGATATTTATTGTTGGTTTAAATTTCACAACAAATAATGCATATTCAGAAGCAACTGAATATGACTCATTATTCAAAAGAGCTCTGTCTTATAAACACATCAGTACCGATTCTATTCAAAAACACCTAAATTCAATTTATCAAAACTTTGACTCAATAGAAAATCCCTCATTTAAGTGTAGGGTGCTAACTGAACTTACAATCAGTTGTATGAAAAGTGGCAATTTCACAAATGCAATTTTTTATTGTAACGAAGCATTGGCACTAGTTGAAAAGCACAATCTTATTAAAGAAAAAATAGACGTATTAATGAGTTTAGGGACTGTTTACCGTAAGGTAGGCCTAACCTCTGAAGCTCTGAGGCTACTTTTCAGTGCAGAGAATCTAATAACTAACTCATCTGAAGACCAGAAAGCTACATTATATAATTATCTGGCTATCACATATCAATCGATGGGTAATACAGAGAAGCATCGCGAGTATGCGCACCGAAGTGCTTCGGTATCTAATATCAAAGACTTTCCCAGTATAGCCGTTGGTGCATACTCTCATCTGGCCAATTCATTTTATAATGTTGATTCCATCATAAAATACCAGAAATTTGCTTTCGAAATCATTGAGGAAAATCCACATTTAAACTATGAAAAAGTCGTGCTCCTGAATAATATGGCACTAATTGAAAAAGCTTTGGCTAACTTCGATAAAAGTAACAATTATTATCTTGAGGCTATTGAAATTGCAAGAGCAAAGGGGTATAAGAACTATTTAGCAAATATTTACAATAACTATGCATATTTGTTAATGGCACGACATCAATTCAAAAGTGCCAGATATTATCTGGATGAAGGTGTTAAGCTTGCAAAAGAACAAAAGGATACAGATCTAACAGCGTCCATCTATGACTCTTATAGTGATTACTATAAAAAGATTAATGATTATAAAAATGCTTACTTGTATAAGGATACATCCATTCGAAAAAGGAATCAATATAAAAAGAAACAACAACTAGAGCGTTCCATGTTTCTGTCGTCAGTTTTCGAGTCAGAAAAACAGCAGAAGGAGCTTATTGAAAAGGAAAGTAAGCTAAACCGTATGCAATCGATTGTCTTTATCTCTATAGCTATTATTCTGCTTATTATTGTAATACTAGTTTACTACATTCAAAAGTCGTCACATAATAAGACCAAAGCCCAGGAACTTATTAAAGAACGTGAACTTAACATAGCCAAGGCAATTATTGAAGGCCAGGATACAGAAAGAAAAAGGCTGGCTATGGATTTACATGATGGCATTGCTCCACAGGTTGCTACACTCAGAATGTTGCTCGATACCCATTTACCAAAGGGAGATACTTCTATAGAGGTAATCAATATTCTAAATAATACTTACAATGATATAAGGAACCTGTCACATCGAATGCTTCCGGTACAAATTGATGAAATCGGGTTGGTAAGATCACTGAAAAACTTATTTATCAATCTGAATCGTTCAAATGAAATTCTGATTCACTTTGAAACTGACATTGAAGAATCTTTGGGCTTAAACCTGGACACAAACCTCTATCATTTAACCTACGAACTGGTTTTCAACGCCATAAAACACTCAGGAGGTAATCAGATTATTATCCATTTATACAATGACAATGATCTTATTGAGCTCTCTATTGAAGACAATGGCTCTGGTTTTGATTATTATAAAGTAAAACATGGTCTTGGTTTGAAAAACATTGAATATAGAATAGAGCATTTAGGTGGAAAACTTATATTTGATTCACAGCCAAATGAAGGAACAGCCTTTATGGTCGAAATCCCAAAATAATAAATTATGATTAATGTATTTATTGTTGATGATCATCCATTATTTATCGATGGTGTAAAAACTGCACTACAAGGAGAAGCTGAAACTATAAATGTTTGTGGTGAAGCTCAGTCAGCAAAAGAAGCTTTAGATAAATTATCCAAATGTGAGGTACATGTGGTGCTTCTCGATTTGTTAATGCCTGAAATAGATGGGATTGAATGTGCAATCTTAATCAAAAACAGATATCCACACATTAAAATTATAATTCTTACTTGTGAAAGTGATCCGGAAAAGCTTAGTAATGCATGGAATACAAATGTTGATGCAATCCTTAGTAAGTATTGTGGAAAAAAGGAACTTGTGGATTCAATTGATGATGTTATAGCTGGAAAAAGGATTATTGGAAGCGCAGTGCCAAACTTCTCTGCTTTAAATAATTATTGTGGAGTTAAAAATGAAATCATAATCACAAATAGAGAACGTGAGATCCTTTTATTACTCGGAAAGTATTACACAAGACCAGAAGCTGCTGAGAAGTTATGTATAACATTAGACACAATAAATTTCCATTGTAAGAAAATCTTCAGGAAATTTAAAAAAAATAACATTAAGGATGTAATTGTAGATGCGCGCAAAGCTAATATTATACCTTAAGAAAAATCAATATTCAAATTGTGTTCAATGAATCGGTTTTATCCATTTGAGCAAAGGACCTAATGATACCTGGAATTTCGCCGCCAAAGAGCTTAAAGTTTTCGGTTGATTGTAAATTGTCAACTTCCCGTTTAGATATAATAACGCATAACAAAAACCTCTGAAAGCAACATACTTTCAAAGGTTTTAATGTAATTGTGCCCAGAACAGGATTCTCAAATTTCGTGGAACTCATCGGGATGAACTTCTCGTCCCGTTCTGGTTAACGATTTCAACAGCATAAAAAAAAGGCAAAAGCATTTCGTTGCTTTGACCTTTTGTGCCCAGAACAGGACAAATATCGAACTTTTTAGCCCTGGATATGGATCTTATCCTACAGCATTCCATGCTTGTAGGGGGTGTGATTTGAAAGAAAGGGATTAATTATACTGTCCAGTTTTGAGATCACTATCTCTATATTTTATTTATGAACGACTTTTTAGAGGTACTCCTTTTCAATTATTTCTTGAAGATCAAGCTTTATTAATTCCCAATATTTAGACTTTAAACAAATCGGATCAAAATCAGAATCAGCTTCCTCAAAATCCGTCCATTTCTTAATTATTTCATCACGAGAATGATTATAAGGGTATTTTTTTTCATAGAAATCTAACATATCTGAAATGGTGAAGTGTTCCAGTAACTCATGTATATCCCAAAAATCTTTCTTCCGACCATTATGACCAATTACTTCTAGTTTCATTGCCGCAATTTCTTCTAATTGAGAAAGCCTGACTCCCTGGTAATCAACAATTGGAAATACAAATGGATCAGTATAAAACATATCAACTTTCACTGTATTATCTTTGTCTCGTCCAATGAAATACGACTTCCCCATGGATTCATTACCCCCAGTATTCATTTCTACATATTGGAAAGAATTAGTCATTAGTCTATCTATTTCATTGAAATCTATTGAATCGTATTCAGCATCCGTGAATAAATCAATATCAATAGATATTCTATGACCTAATAATAAACTTAATGATGTGCCTCCAACTAATCGAAATGATCTTAACTCCTCGAAACTCATAAACTTACTCAAAACTTCCCATAGGATATTGGAAACTGTATTTTTGTGAATTTTCATTTTCTACTTATCGTTATTTTGAAGATACTTATTTATATTTTGCCTAAATGAGGGCAGGAAATCATTGCTCATGTATAGAATTTCATTCTCAATAGTATTTTTACCATAAAATGATATAATCTCATTAATCTCTTTATCATTCCCTCTTTCAAATATCCTCTTAATAATCGCTCTTTTATTTTTGATCCAATCAATTTGGTTGAAATCAGTATCCCAAAATAATCCTTGTCTAATTATTTTTAAGTTAGGTGTTGCTTTAGATTTAAATTCTTGTTTACTCTTTATTCTTACATCATAACTTGCCTGGATTAACATAAAGTAATCCTCATCAATATTTAATACACGCCCTAGTTTTATTGATAGACCAGGATTTATACGTCGTCGTTCGTTCAGAATAGCACTAATTGTTTGAGTATACTCATCCAAAGAAACTGCTAAGTCTTTATTTTTTAATCCTCGCAATTTCAATTCTCTTCTTAGAATTGCACCAGGATGAACGCCTTTTATTTTACTAATCTCAGGAAACATAATTCTGTGTATTTATGACAAAGTTACCCAATTTAGAGTAAATAAACAATATTGTTTATTTTTGAGTGAAGATCCGCCAAAACGCTAAGTGGTATGAAATCAGATAAGTATTTCAAAATATAACATTGGACATAAGCTTTGAGTTACGAATATTAATTACCCACTTTTAGTTCTATCTTGCGCACCATAACATAGTTATATTGGAAAAGTGAAGCCAGAATAAACTTCTCGCCTTGTCCTTGATGCGCATAAAAAAACCTCTGAAAGCTATTCACTTTCAGAGGTTTTAACAGAAATTGTGCCCAGAACAGGACTCCCCGATTTCGTGGTACTCATCGGGATGAACTTCTCGTCCCGTTCTGGTTAACGTTTTCAACAGCATAAAAAAAGGCCAAAGCATTTCGTTGCTTTGACCTTTTGTGCACCAAACCCGACAAATCTCGAACTTTTTAGCCCTGGACATGGACCATATCTTACAGCATTTCAAGCTTGTGGGGTATTGATCATACTATCTGCATATCTATACCTTCACATAACACTCGTATTGATATCAAAAGGATCAAACAAATTGTAGGATATTGTAGTAATCATATCTCAACAAACAATGATTATCTGTATAGTCTTAAAGTGTACCAAGTAAATCGGATAACTGATCAGCAGAATCCAGATTCATTTTTTTTCGTATACGATAACGTTTATTCTCTATACTGCGTAATGAGACATTCATAATGGAGGCAATATCCTTGGTTTTCAAGCCCAGATGAATGTAAATACATATATTTCGTTCATCTTCACTTAATTCTGGAAATTTACTTTGTAACCGGTAAGAAAAATCTTGAACGGTTTTATCAAGAAAAACCTGAAATTCGGCTTTGTCCTTGTTAATCGAAGATGCGGATTGAATTCGGAGAAAAAGTTCGTTGATTTTATCAGATATTTTATCATCTGAAGTATTCGATTTAATAATCTTAATGTCTTTTTTAATTTCTGAAAGGAAGTTTTGGTTTTTCACCATTTTCAACGCTAGTTTTTCCAATTGGTTTCCCTGGTAAAGAGCTTTTTCAGATACACTTACTATTTCCTGGTTTACTTTTTCAACATGAAGTCTGTAATTTCTTATAATCAAGAATACAATTACAATAAGTAGTATTACTCCAGTACCGCCCCCCCATTTCACAAATTGATTTATTTTGTTTTGTTTTTTGAGTAACTGAATTTTATTTTGATATTCAGACAGCTCACTCTCTCTTTTCTTATTTTCATAAAGTAATTTATAGCCATCAATTTTGAACTTAGTCATTTCATTTAAAACGGAATCCTGAATTTGATTGAATTGTTTTTGATATTTGAAGGCATTCTTATAATCATTCAAATGAGAATAAATAAGTGAATAATTATCATAAAGGTTCAATAATGATTCACTTTTGAAATGATACTTGTTAATTAATTTTGCTACCGAATCATTTATTTCAAGAGCCTTACTATATTCACCAATCTGACAGTATGGAAGAATCTCATTTAGCAGAAAATTAATTTTTAAATTATTATTGTCATAATTGTTTAGCTGTCTCAATCCTTCTTCGAGGTAATTAATAGCCCTTCGGTATTGGCCCTTTTTGATATATAGATCAGCTAGATTATATACTGAAACTAAATATGCATGCGTATCATTATTTTGCTCAAACTTAAAAAGTTGTTTTGTTATTATTTCAATAGCTTCATTATATTTACCTTGTGTTGTTTTTACAATAGCAATGTTTCCTTCCATTTTAATAATGTTTATGGAATCATTTATCTGCTCAAACAGACGAATTGCCTTCTTAAAAAACTGAATACTCTTATCATAATCTCCAAGATTTAAATAAATGACAGCGATATCATTATGAATCAAGCCCTGATTGAGCTTGTTATTCTTTATTTCTTTTTCAATGTAAAGGGCTTCTTGGAATAATTCAAATGCTTGTTCATAATCCCCAAGAATTGAGTAAGCATTAGCCATATATCTATATGGTTGTACATTTGAACCAACTGCATCATGCTTATTAATAAGATCAATAGAGTATTTACTATAGATAATGGCCTTTCCTGGCTCATTAAAAAGATATTTTTTTGTGAGACTGTCTAAGAACAATAGTTTCTCATCTACCTTATGAATCAGGTTCAACTTGCGTTCAATGCTGTCGCGACCAGCTTGACAAAAACTCTTTGAGGCAAAAATAATCAGTAAGATACAAATAAAGAAAGTTACATTTTTCTTTCGTTTGAAATTTTGATTTATAACGATATAGCCATTTGAAAGCATAATTAAAGGATTCAGTGAATCATCAAAGTTATTATAATTTCTTGTTTCTCGCTTTTTAATGATATTTGAGACCGATTAACTGGTACAGTTTTCTGATTCATGATGATTCAGGGGAGATGATTACATGCAAAAGTAAGCGAACATCTAACCAGTATAATCTACAGTTTAAATGTTCGCATTTAATTTAACTTATTGCTTTATGAGCTTCATTATTTTTTCATTTTTTGATGTACGTACAAAGTAAACACCATTATCCAAACTACTTATATCTATGTAACTACCTTTAAAGTAATCTCTCTTAGTAATAACAATCTGCCCGGTAACATTTACAATTTCCACATCAGTATTGTCATGTTCTGTCTCAATACATATATAGCTATTAGTAGGATTTGGATATACTCTTATGGTTGTTTTACTATTAATCGCGTCGTTATTAGTTGTAACTACTTTTTTGTACCTAATCAGCATAAAGCCACCTCCGGAATTATCATTTTCTACATAATCACAGGCTACAAATATGTTCCCATCGGATGATTTAATTAAGGTTTTTCCTTTCTGATTATTGAATCCGAATTGTTGATTAACTACGCCATTCTCTCCAAATTCAGTATTTGTTGTACCATTGGCATTAAAGCCTAATATTGCGATACTTGTTTCATATTCATTTTCTTTGGCATAACCAGCAAGGTAGATTTCATCATTATCATCAACCAATACTGCATCACCGCACCATAAATCCTGTTCCGCTGAAACTACAATTGCTCCATTATTACCGAAAGATTCGTCAATCGATCCATCTGCATTTAATCGTGTCATTGCATATGAAGATAAAGACATAAACCAATCAGATGAATTTCCGGTTACAATGATTTTATTATCCTCTTGTAAGTCTATTGCCTCTGCCATATTATAAGCTCCTTCAGTAGTTGGAACATAGGTTAAACCATCCGTGCCAAATGTCTCATCTAATGTTCCGTTACTATTAATTCTTCCTACAAGGAAATCACATTGTTCAAAACCTGTTTCCCCATGACCGCAAAAAATAATTTTGCCGTCCGGTGTTTCGTAAATAGAAGTTACTCTTTCAGCTAAATCTGTTGGATTAATTATTAAATTACCTGCCTCTCCAAATGATTCATCAACACTTCCATCGCTATTAAAGCAATAAAAAGCGATCCGGGTATCTTCGAAGGCAGCGCTGCAAACATTTACTGCAAGAAGTAGCCTGTCATCAGACAATCTGATTAATTTTCTGGCAGAAAATTCTTTAAGCTCCTGTGTAGAACTTTGTACAAAACCTGCATTTCCGAATGATTCATCAAGACTCCCGTCAGTATTATATCTAGCCATATAAAACTCAAAATCACCTACTTCACCGATGTGATAAAATGCACCTCCTATAACTATTTTTCCATCTTCCTGAAGAATTAAGGTTTCACATTCGATATTATGTTGATCATTTATTTCCTTTAGAGTAACAGTACCATTTAATCCAAAACTATTATCCAATGTGCCGTCAGAGTTCCAACGAGCAATACTAACTCCATTACCGGGATAAAGATAGTCGTCACCTTCTACTTGATATAAATAATCAAACATACCTGCTGCTATTATCTTTCCATCAGGCTGTTCAACCAATCCAGAGGGTGATGCAAAGGCATCTGCATCTGGATTTACTTCATCTTCCCACAAAGCACTTGCATATCCATTGATACCAAATTCGGTGTCAAGTTCATACTGAGAATAGGCGTTTAAATTACAAACGGTTAATAATGTTACCAATACTGAGTAAATCAGTTTTCCCTGCAAATTGTTAATAGTTCTCATAATTGTAATGTTAAAAATTTTGGCAAATGTATTGGCGCGTTAGTTATGATGCCATTTCTCAGGTACTCTAAGAACTCTTATGGTAGTATTTACAGGTACTCATATACTACTCATTTAGCTCACAACATCGCGTATAACAAAGAATATCACACGCTTAGAGACCAAGGCTCATGACGGGAATATGGTACATTTTTGATAGAAAGCTAATTCAATGTGTCCAAAACTGAGTGTTACTAATTGTAATTGATAGATATTGATTGCTATTTATCGTATGTTCAAACAACAGAATAACTATTATTATCCATTAATAACTATCCTGGAAAAGATAACCGGAAAGAAAATATTTGATCCTCCTCAGAAAACCGGATTGATCCATAAACCTCTCGTCTTGTCAAATCTCGTCAGCATAATACACGAATAAAAAAAGGCCAAAATATCTGAATACTTTGACCTTATTGTGCTCAGGAGAAGACTCCCCGAATCCCGAAAGCTTTCGGGATCGGGATAAACTTTTCGTCTTGCCCTTGTATTGCATAAAAAAAAACCTCTGAAAGTTATTCACTTTCAGAGGTTTTAAAGTAATGGTGCCCAGAACAGGACTCCCCGATTTCGTGGTACTCATCGGGATGAACTTCTCGTCCCGTTCTGGTTAACGTTTTCAACAGCATAAAAAAAGGCCAAAGCATTTCGTTGCTTTGACCTTTTGTGCCCAGAACAGGACTCGAACCTGCACGTACTTGCGTACACTAGTCCCTGAAACTAGCGCGTCTACCAATTCCGCCATCTGGGCAATTCAAACGTTAAAGCTCTGATTGAATCACTTCTGATATCAACTGTTATCTCATTTTTAATGGATGGCGGTATCTCGTTCCTCGGTTCCGCCATCTGCGGTATAATAAAATATTAGAGCTTTACTATAAAAGCAAGCCAAAGGTAAATAAAATATCATTTGATACAAATATTATTTTCAGCATTCACAAGGTTTCTGATAGGGTTCGCCATTATGAAACTATAAGAATTTGGCTAAAAACAAAAAAGCCACTCTCTAAGGAGTGGCTTTTATATGAATTGAGATAGATATCTTATTCAATCACAATCTTCTTATTGATTACCTGGTTTCCTGAGTACAGATTAACCATGTATATACCCGTTGGAAGTTGATTTAAATCAATTTCCTCAAAGTATTCATTCTGCTTAGCAGAAATCGATTTCTGCCAAACAATCTGACCATGAATATTAACAATTTGTGCTTGAACATCTGATTGAATACCATTCACAACGATATTAAAATGACCGTCATTGGGGTTAGGATAAACCACCATATGAGTTTTAGTCTGCTGACTTGCAGTCTGAACATCAATTGATTCACTCAACCAAACATCATCAATAAACAGATTGTTTCCGTTTTTATTATAAGTTTCAAATTTCACTTTGATATTATTCATTCCTGCATATTGGCTCAAATTAACCACATTACATTCAGCCATTCCATTTCCACACCATTCATTTGGCTCAGGAATAAATTCATCAGTAGTAACATCATGTGTAGCAAAACTAAATTCACCATCTTCAAAATATGATGCAACACGTTGCCATGAAGAACCGCAGTTTGTCGATACAAAAATCACTAATGAATCTGACCAGTTGTTAACACGGGTAGCATAAGCATGTCTGAATCTCATGAACACACTTTCATTATCACTAAAATCAAAAGCAGGTGTAATCAGTTCATCACGGCCTCCCGGAGGAGCACTGTAATTAAAGAAGCTCATTAATGCTGCTTTGTTTCCGCCAACATCAGCCATTTCCCAGGTACCTTTGGAGTCATTATTAATGATTTCCCAGTCGTTGTAATCAAAACCGTTACTGAAATCTTCAGCAAAAGGAAGTTTAAAACCAGAAGTAACAATATAGTCTTCATAAGTCACACTGCTTTCACCATTACCGTTACCAGCAACAAGAGTCACATCGTAGCTTGCATCGTCCAGGAATTTAACAACAGGGTTTTGTGAGTTTGCATCAGTTCCCTGAGTAAATTCAACAGCATCTGGTTCGAAAGACCAATGCCATGATGTTGGACAATTAACCGATTGATCAAATAATGAAGAAGTATTATCAGAACCACAAAGCACACGCTTACTGGCTGAGAACGCTACATCAGGAGCAGAACCCGGAACAACAGTAATATAAGCAGATACTGTTTTGGTATCGGATCCGTTAACACCATCAATTTCCAATGTCACAGCAAAAGTACCTTGCTGATCGTAAGTAACAAATGGATTTTGTTCTGTTGAAGAAGCAGGATTTCCACCTTCGAAAGTCCAGGTACGAGATACAGCACCACCGATAGATTGATCAAAATACTGAACCGGACATCCAGCCATTACTTCAGTAATATCAGAGCTGAAATTAGCGACAGCATCACCAAAATACACCGGACTATCCCATAGACCACGACCATAAGTAGAAGCTCTTACACGATCATCTTCAGGATTGGTAGGATCATAAAAGAATTCCAAATCAGTCATTGTAGAAGTTAAAGGAAGCCCTTCACTATAGTTGATCCATTCATCCATTGAAGCATCACGATAGTACACTCCAAGATCAGTACCCACATAAACAGCACCATACGAACGCTTATAGTATTCAATGGTATTCATATTTGTTGAAGGCAGGTTATCTGTAATATTTTCAAAGTTATCACCATTGTCCTCAGACATATAAACCTTGGTCCCACTCACAACATATAAAACATTCGATTCATAAGGATGAGCTTCGATATCATTAATAGTCGATGAACCCGGAATGTTTGATGAAATATTCGCCCAGTCAGGAGCTTCATCGTTTGCATTCAGGGTACGATACATATTATTATCTTTTGAAGCATATAATACATCAGGGTTTGCAGGAGAATTTTCAACAACACGCAGTTTTCCACCACCGAGTTCAGAAATTTTATCCCAATCAACACTCCATGTACTACTGGCTTTAACATTATTAGAGCGCCAAACATTGGTCATCCCAACAAACATTGTATTAGGATCTGTTTGATGCAATGTAAACGGAGTCACCCAAGCACCTTCTTCAGAGATACCATTGGTAATATTACCCTGGTTATAGTTATCCTTAACCCTTGATATACTACCATAGTACACTTCACCATAAGCATAAGACTCATCTGTATAGTCGATCAAACAATCCATACCGTCACCGCCAAGTACACTTTCCCAGTCATTGGAAGGATTAAATACGCTGGTACCATTATCCTGATATCCGTTAATTACGTAATCTTTAACAGTAGCACTCTGTCCCATTTTATATACCTGAGAACTGGCAATACCATTCGTAACATCAGTGAAAGTCTGGCCCTGATCATCGGTCCAATAAATACCGCCATCATTACCATTATATAATTTACCATCAACAGGACTGTATTCGAAAACATGGTGGTCGGCATGAACAGCAGCCACACCACAATCACCAGTCCAGTGAGCAGTAATATTCCAGTTGGCACCACCATCAACCGATTTCCAGATATTAACACCACCAACAAAGATTACATCAGCATTATCAGGATCCACAGCGATATCCATATCATACCAAGCCTGACCACCACTTGCATTTCCATAACAACTCCACTCCATTACGTTAGGGGAGGTTGAACGGGTTTCGAAGTTAACACCAGCATCTGTTGATCGGTAAAGACCTTTAAAATCCTGACTATTACAAGCGAAAATATAGATATAATCAGGCTCATCTTCAGAAACACCAACAGTAATACGGCTTGCTCCAGGGAAACCTGTAGCACCTTCCTGCCAGCTATCACCACCATCAGTTGAACGCTTGAAGTTTCCACCCTTTGCAGCATATACTATATCAGAATTGGTAGGATGATAAACAATATCCTTATGATTACCAGTGGTAACCTGATTCCAGTTAGAACCACCATCAGTCGTTTTATAAATACCCGATGAAGTAGCAGCTAATAATTCCTGGTTATCGGTAGGATGCATAATCAATCGACCAACAATTGCATTTCCCATTCCTGTATTGAATTGATTCCAGGTTTGTCCGCCATCGGTAGATTTCAAAACACCAACACCTTGCGAATCGCCTGCATCACGGTCACCCGTACCCAGGTAAATAACATCTGGATCATCATAGTCAACAACAATCGCAGAAACACCAAGAGTTGGTAAATCATCCGTATTGGTAGTCCAGTTATCACCACCATCAGTAGTCACCCACAAACCGCCGGCAGGAGCACCTACATATACGATATCGGCATCCGTTGGATGAAAACCAACTGCATTGATACGACCTGTACCGTTGGGATAACTACCCGCCTCTGGAGGATAGAAAGGCCCCAGGTTTTGCCAGTTCCCCAAATCAAGCATACGGCTCAGAGAAGATTTCTCATAAGCTTCCCAATTTGAACCCGCTTGAGGGATTCTACCATCTTTAGTCAATCGACTCGACCAATGATATTCCCAACGTTTAAACGGTTTCCAACCACAACCTTTAGTAATTTCGCGACCTTCCCAGTATTGGTTAAATGCATTTTGAACATCTGCAAATTTTGCTCCGGGTTCTTGCATCATTTCTATCCAATGAGGATAGTCCTTGTAATTTTTTTGCTCTGGTGATTGGCCATTCACCATTGCTGTCGCCATAATAAGGATAATTAAAGCGTGTAATACCTTTCTCATAATTCTTAATTTTAGTCTCATCAACTATAAAAACAATAGTTTTGTCTGAATAGTTGCCAAATTAAAATGTTTATTTGTTCGTCTCAGTGCGCGAATATAGAATAAATAGTGACTTTAAAAAGTGATTTTCTCCCACTAGCAACCGTCTTTTTATGCAAATACACTAACAAACTAAATCACACCCCCTTACACTCACATCCTGATTACCGGAATTTATTTTCCCTTTTCCATTGGTATGTTAATAGTAACAGCCGTATCCAGGAGAATTTGCCCAATATACAATCAAAACACTGAGATCTATAAAAAGCAAGTTTTTGCCTACCCATTAAATTGCTACATATTTTTAACCAAACATTTCATCGTACAGTTTGTTATGATATATTTAACAATTATTTTAGAAAAAAGGTGCATACGTAGTATGTATTTACCAAAGCAGAGAATCAGATATATGAAAAACCTTACCAGGCAATTAACAATTCGGAACAACATCACTGAAAAGCTATTCAGAATTATCAATCATAGAGAAACCGTTTTATTCCTGGCTATATTCTGCGGCCTTGTATTTGGAGAATATACCGATATCCTTGCCCGAATTTCCATATACTCTCTTGGCTTTGTTATGATTATTTCCACAACCGGATTTAGTTTCCGGTCATGGATTCCCATCAGTAAAACCATTCAACACCTTGGAATATCGATACTGCTCAATTATTTCATCTTTGGAGGCCTGATTATCCTGTTAGCTTCCTATTTTTTCTCCGGAGAACAAAACATTCAATACTACATTGGTTTCATTTTAATAGCAGCAGCTCCTCCGGGGCCTTCTATCATTCCTTATTCAGCAATGCTGAAAGGACGTGTTGACTATGCTGTAACAACGGTTATCGGAGGTCATCTGGCTGCAATTTTCATAGCTCCCACCCTGCTTTATTTTACCCTTGGACAATCGGTGGTAGATCCAATGGCTATAGTTCTGATGTTAGTAAAATTGATTTTACTCCCCATTCTTGGTAGCCGGATTTTAAGACATCCGAAACTGAACAAACATATTGAACCCAAAAGGCAGACATTGGTCAAATGGGGTTTCTTCCTTGTAATCACACCTATTGTAGGGATGAGTCGAGAGGTGTTTTTCAATCACCCCATTTTGTTGCTTAAGTTTTCCCTGATCTTCTTTTTAGTGATGTTTGTGGCTGGATTTTTATTTAATCTGATCATGAAAAAGGCTGGTAAAGACAGTAGTTTTATTATCAGCTCCACTTTATCATTTGTAATTAAAAGCTCTGCTTTTGCGGCGGTTACTGCTATCACTTTCTTTGATAAAGAAGCAGCTATGCCTGCAGCAGTCTTAAGTGTTTTTGTTACAACTTACATTATCTTTTATTCGATATTTACGAAGGTGTTTTTTAAGTAAAGGTTAAACACAATATCATACCTACATCAGTTCAAAGTTGGAATATGTAGTAGATTACAGGTCTCCCACTTCCTTTGATACATTATAACACACATAACAATTGCTATTAAAACCTTAAATATGTACATTAGCACACGCGAACCATTATACAATTCTCATGAAAAAAACCACACTACTAATATTAGCTATTATATGCTCATTATCTATTCTTGCCCAAAATGACACAATAGTAATCCTACATGACTTGCATTTTAATGCTGTTGGCAACAAACAGATTATTATTCCAATATTTGATTATGATACGGTAGGAAATGATGCTCAGATAATGCTTCATCAAGTTAGTAATCCTCAGGACAAATTGGGTGAACATAAATTCATTCACGATACACTATTTTACACCTCATACTTTGATGTATCAGGCCCGGATACCTTAAAACATTTTTTAAGGTGGCGTCCTGAAGGTACAACTGGATTGTTCAGATTAGTTGAATCTAAAATCATTATCCATATTGAAGAAGTCCGGGTTACCGAAACGCTGGATATAGGAAATATCAGTACTATTATCAATTCTGATGGCTCTTTATTCTGGGACCATGAAAAGAGCTGTTTTGAAGTTCCGAAAAATTCTGGACGAACTTCCATATTCAATTCCAGTTTTTGGCTGGGAGGACAAGATGATAACGGACAGTTACATCTAGCAGGATCAAAATACAATCAAGACCTGAATTTTAACAGCCCCGGATCAGGCTATGATTATTTCAGAGGCCCGGTTTCGGATGTATATGATACGGCTTATTACGAACGCTGGACATCAATCTGGAAGTTAAACAAGACAGATATTGAACATCATATTTTACACTGGAATTCTCCCGGATATATACCCGTAAAAGCCATTGCCACCTGGCCGGCACATGGTATCGTTGCAAATGGTGAGATGAAAAACATCGCTCCGTTTTATGATATGGACCAGGATGGAATTTACAATCCTATGAACGGGGACTTTCCAAGGACAAGGGGTGATCAGGCCATATTCTTTGTAGTAAATGATGATAAGTATCCTCATACTGAAACAGGTGGGAATCCCTTAAGAGTTCAACTTCATGTCATGGCATACGCCTTCGACCAACCCGAAGATGAATTGCTTCATAACAGTATTTTCTTCCATTATGATATGTTCAACAAATCTGATACTGATTATCAAGACACATATTTTGGAATATTTACAGATTTCGATCTTGGGTATGCTGGTGATGATTATATTGGCTGTGATGTTAAAGGAAGTAGTTATTATGTTTACAACGGTAAAGAAGAAGATGGAAATGGACAATCCTGGGCTTATGGTTTGAATCCCCCTGCTCAAGGTACAACCATATTGGCCGGCCCCATTCTGGAAAGTGACCAGACAGACGAAGCTCCTATAATCGAAGACATTGATTTTTCATACAATGGTTATGGCTTTGGAGATGGCATTATTGATAATGAACGTATGGGTATGACTAATTTCATGTATTTCAATAACGAAAACATATATGTTCCGGATTATATGACAGATCCAATTAATCCAATGGATTACTACAACTTTTTAAGGAGTATATGGAAAGATAATTCACGCCTATTATATGGTGGAAACGGACATCCATCAGAAGGAGGTTACGGTCCAACATGCCGGTTTATGTTCCCTGGAGATTCAGATCCCGATAATTGGGGTACCAATGGTGTGGAACCCAATGGATCGGCCTATTGGACTGAGGTATGGGATTACAATCCTCCCGGGAATCGAAAATGTATGGGATCATGTGGTCCGTTCACCTTTAAAGCAGACGATGTACAAATGGTGGATATTGCCTATATTTTTGCCCAGGATGAAAGCAATAAAGATGCAGCAGGTTCAGTCGAACTGTTACGGGAACGTATTGCTGAAGCACAGCAAAGAGTTAAGGATGGTGAGATTATTAATCTTCATGAAAGCAATGTGGGACAGCAGGAACATCAAAACAAAACTCAATTGATGTTGTACCCGAATCCTGCACATGATCAAGTAAGGGTTGTTTTTGATGAAACGAACTCTTTTTCTTCAGGAGAATATCAGATTATTGATTTGAATGGAGCTTTAATAAAAAAAGGTGAGCTAATTAATAACTCTAGACTATCTGTTGGAAACCTGAATAACGGAATTTATATTATAAAAGTAGTTTCAGAGAATCAATCATATAGTGAGAAACTAATCATAAGATAATCATATCTCAAATAATCTAGAAACGGTTGTTTTTATCATAAAGCAACCGTTTTTTTTATATACAATTTGTCTATAATTCCATTTGTTTCCTGAACTGTTTAGAACAATCAAAACAATATCAGGATAGTCCACAATGTCAAACATTATTTTATCTTTGCCCACTTGTTTTATAAAATCAATTTCTAACAATGTTTAAAATAAACTCCCACTTAACACGCATAATTGCGACCGCAATTCTATTGGTGCTATTTAACAATGCAAATGCTCAGGTCCTGGACACAATAATCCAAACGCATGGCGAACGTTTAGTTTCACTGGAAAACATGGTAAGAGATCAGGATGGGAACTTTTACCAAAATGGTGTATTTGCAGAAGAGATTCAACTTTATGATACTGTTCTTTACTCAGGTAATGAACCGGCGCTATCCTTTTTGGTAAAACTCGACCCTGAATTCAATTTCCTTTGGGCGGTTACTATGGACTATAGTAATCCTTCAATCGGTTATAACAACAGGTTAAGTTTTGATGAAGAAGGTAATATTTACATGTCGGACCAACACCTCAGTACCGCAATTATCGGAGGTATTACTCTGCAACCCAGACCCAATGGATACGGAGAATTCACCGTAAAATTAACCCCGGATGGAGAAATCCTCTGGGTTAAACCAATCTATGCTCATCAAATTCAATTTGAACAGGATGGTAATCTTAGCCTGGTACGATACATGTGTACATCAGATGAAATAAATGGAGTTTCAATTGCTGATAACTTTGGATTAACTGTTTTGATCGATCCATCTGGAAACTATATTGAACATAGTGAGGTTTCTTTTCCTGACTATGATTGGGTTACCTTGATGGGAATAACTCCTGATGGAAATGTATTTGGCCTTCGAAAAGCCAGAACCGGTTACTATAAACGAACTGATATATTCAAATGCACTCCTGATGGTAACATATTGAATGTATCTCCTTTTTGCTATGGCTATACTGATAATTCCAGTTCATATTTTCAGATGAACCTCACATATGATAAGGAATTGGGTAATTATTATTTAGGCGGAAGGTTTCGTAACCTGAATCCTGTAAATTTTCCTGATTCAACTTCATATACAGGATATTCGTACAAACTTGTGAAGCTGGATCAGAATTTCAATCACATCAGTCAGATTAATCTTACCACTTCTTTTGAGGAGGGTGATCCGACAAGAGACAACTATAACAATAACTACTTACAGATTTACAATAATCATGCATATATCATCGGTCAAGTTCACATCAATATGAATTGCCTGGGAGAGGACATCCAACTTGCAGAATATGAAGACCAGGGCTTTTTCGCAAAGCTAGGTCCGGATTTACAACCGAAATGGTATCATGTGCTCCCCGAGTGTACTTACTGGGCGCGAATCATGAATAAAATTCATGTGGATTCCAGTGGAATTTATCCCAGTGGAACGATGGGCGCATTTACATGGGACAATTTCATTGTGGAAGGAGACAACTATGGGGAGGCGATTCTTGCCAGGGTTCATGATATGGACACAACAGACATCTTTATTGAAGGTTATGTTTTTCATGATGTTAACATGAATGGGCAAAAAGATATAAATGAAGAAGGTATCGCTGATCAAACCATTGGAATAGCTGGAAGCAATAAATTCGTTACAACGGATCAAAACGGTTTTTATTCAATCGAAGGCCACTATGGTGCAAATACAGTAGAAGCATTATCGACACCTGATCACTGGGTTCTTAACACTTCTTCTTCAATCGAAACCACAATTACGACTTATAATGGATCCTTTTCAAATTTCGATTTTGGAATCGTTCCGCAGGAAAATAAAACTGATTGGGATGTAGAGCTGGTATCCATTACCCCAAAGCTTAACAATAACAACTCGAACTACCAGATCATTTGTAGAAATAAAGGAACCGTAACCGGTAATGCTACAATCAAATTTATCAAAGATCCAAAAACAACGATTCTTTCAACAAATCCGTCCTATGATCAGATCATCGGTGACACCTTATACTGGAACCTATCCAACATCCCTTCAAATACAAATCAAATCATAACCGTAAATTCACAAATCAATCCGGACTGCACCTCAGCCTTGATTACTTATGCAACAGTTGAATCTGATCAAAATGATCTTAATCCTTCTGATAATTATTCGATGCATCACATCGACCTGAGTGAAAAACAAGCATTCACACTTCTGGATGTTTCACCGGGATATGATATCAATTATGAAATGCTTAGCGAAGGTGTTAGTATGCAATATACCTTGAAGTTCTACAATTATACTTCAACAACTGTTGATGAGCTCACTATTTCCCAGAATCTGCCTGAGCAACTAAACCTTAACACGTTTCGAATTTTCAATCATAGCCACAATTGTTCCGCAAAGATTAAAGATGGTCTTCTAACAATAAAATATTCAGACATCGACCTTGATCCAGCTGTAGATGGAGTTTATGAATATGCTTTTGTGACTTTCAACGTAATGCTTAAAGATAATATTTGGGATGCGCAAAGCTTTACCGATAAAGCAACTGTAATCTATAATACATACAACAGAACGGTTTCAAATACACAAACCACCAATATTCTGACGGGTACGCATCAGCTTGATGTAGTTATATATGATGAAGACTGTCAGGGTTCGGGTAATGGTTCGCTTGCTATTGAAAATGCTCCAAATGCAGACTCAAATTTATACAGCATAGATGCTACGAACTACACTCCTACTCCTGGTTTTACCGATCTGTCGGCCGGAACATATTACATCCGCAGATTAAACCAGGGACAAATTCAGGTTAGTGGTCCCTTTGAGATTTCACCTGCTCCTGAACTGATGATTAACGAAATCGAATTAATCAGCCCCAATTGCTATGGTGAAGCAACCGGGATCATCAATGTTGATGCTAGTTCAGAAACGGGATCCATTGTATTTAGTTTGAATGATGGACCTTTTCAATCGGGAAGTCACTTTGGAGAAATACCAAGTGGCACATATACGGTAAACATACAGGATGCAAACGGATGTATTGTATCATCAGAGGAAAACACATTGCTTGATCCGGATTCAGTCTATATTTCAGAAATAACTGCATATCCACCTTCTTGCTATGGAGAATCAGGAGCCATTAGTATCCAGGCAATGGGAGGAACTTACTCCTACCAATATTCATTGGATGATTGGAATTATTCCTATTTGGATTACTTCAATGGCATTATGAGTGGTGAGGTTGATATTTATGTTAAAGATGATTGGGGTTGTAAAGCCCATACCACCTACTTTATGGATCAACCGGATTCATTATATGCTCAGATTACTACTGCGTTTAATGAGCAGGATGGTGGAAGTATTTCTGTGGATGCTTTTGGGGGAACAGAGCCATATGAATATTCCTTAAATGGAGGTAATTACACCAACTCCCCTGAATTTAACCATTTGTATACACCTATCCATAGTATAAGGGTTCGGGATTCCGAAGAATGTTTAAAAAGTTACCTGGTTGAAATTGAAGGACACACCGATATTGAGCAAAACAAAAATGAATATTTGCTTTATCCAAATCCTACGGATGGTTTACTATTTATCCAGGTATCTGATAAAAATTTGTTGATTCAGGAAGAATATCAAATATCCGATATCAAAGGCCGGATCCTTCAAATGAGACAACTACCACAATCAGGATTTCTTGACCTAAACGAATTCGAACAGGGAATCTACTATCTGAAAATTTTGGGACAAAAGACCAGTACAAACCACAAGATCATAATTCAGAGATAAAACAAAGACAATCAAGTTCTTTATAATGATAAAAAAACAGCCACTAATTATTTAATTAGTGGCTGCTTTTTTATGGTGTAGTTTAAATGACAGTGAAAAAATTAATCACTAATCATTACTCATTACTTCACTCCAAGTTTCTTAGCAATCTTCTTAGGAAGTGCATCCTTGTGAATCATGATGGCGATAGTCTTCATACGAGCGTAAGCTTCACTCATATAAAGGTTACCACCCATATCGTTGCTATCATCATCCCATGAGTTTTTGATCAGGTAATACTTTGTACCATTCTGATCGAAAGCACGTCCAACACAATGCATCAGGTGATCATCTGTTGATTTGTAGTTATTAAAAGTTTCCTGACGCATAGCTTCAGTTACATTCTTTTCAGGAACGGGGCTTTTGAAATTGTAAAGTTTTTCCTTCTTTTCTTTATCTGAAAGGTTCTCCCAACGTTCTTTATCCGAACCGGACATCTCTTCAACGTTATCTTCAGGAAGAATCATCAGATTGTTCTTATGAGAAAATCCTTTTTCACTTACATCACCATCCCAACAGATAGAATATCCGTTTTCCAATGCATAATCAAACACCTGGATAAACTCATCCAATGGAAGATTATAATAACGATCGTGTGACCAGTTATCAGGAATCTCCAGAACAAACTCACTGTAATAAGGACGGTGAGAATAAGAAGTTATTTCAATATAATCTTCAGGATTGAAACCACTGGCTTCAACGAATGCCTGTGGTGTGTATTCTTTTCCTTCAAATTCGAAGTTTGCAGGAGCTTCACCTAAATAGGTATCAAGGACTCTTTGGTAAGCAGTCCCCCAAACCGGTGTCACTTTCTTGTTTTTGTTTTTCACAACCCCCTCAAGCATTCCTTTAATAACAGCAACCATTTCACCATGAACGTGAACATCACCACCATACTTTAATCCATCATAAGCTTCCTCTGTAATAAAACCATGTTCAGCAACCTCATTAACCACATCATGAGCTTGTCCACCCTGACTGAAGTTATTTTGTCCATGATAACGAACATAAAGGTCGGCTTTTGTCAGATAAGCGTTTCTTACAAAATACATTTCTGAAAGATCCAGCTCGCCAAACCCCATACGCAACAATTCTGTTTCCACAAATGAAGTTGCAGCAAATGCCCAACATGTACCAGTTCGCATCTGATTTTTAACCGAAGTGGTTTTAATATCTATCTTGTTGGTAAATTCATAGCCAGGTTCTTCCTGAATGCTATCCTGAGCTGAAAGCGAACAGGTGATTGCAATCCCTGCTATAAGACTTAAGATCTTTTTCATGTGTCTATTCTTTTATTTAGTTATAAACGAAATCAAATTCTATTCAACTACAAAACTATTAAACCACAACGATATTTCTGCATTTAATCCACAAAATGCTAAGAACGTATATTGAATGATGATTTTTGAATTATGAATGAAGGATTTGAGCGTATCACCAGAGGAAGTATAAAGAATCAAAAAAAAACAAAGAAAAAGCCTGACAATTGCCAGACTTCTTCACTTTCGAGGTATATAAGCAACTTTTAGTTGCAAGGGTCAACACTACTTACCGATGGGAATGCTTCCCAGGTAATAGCAACTCTTATGTGTCCAATATTACTTCTGTTACCAGGTCCGTCAGTAATTAAATAAGGAAATTCAAAATATGAAGTAGTTCCAGGTAATCCGATAAATTCAGGAATGAATTTAATGTATGAACAGTTGGCCTGAGTCTTTACCACAAAGTTCCCACAATCGTTAGCAGGATCAAGTTCTCTTGTTCGTGTGTTTAGGTCAATATAACCAGCACCCCAATGAACACATAAGTCACCAGGAATTACGAAATCACTGTAATCGATATAATACTCATTATTTGCAGTATGAGGAAAGCTAACAGATCCATTAACAAGTGTTGGAGGATCTACTGCAAATACGGTGCTCAATGACATAAACAAAACGACAATACTTAATAACTTTTTCATTTCAAAAATACTTTTGGTTAATAAATTAGTTTGGTAAATTCATATGGCGCCTCTGAATTCATTGGTTAATCATAGATAACAACAAAAGGTAATACAGGTTTTGCATATTATTTTAAATTATTTTCACCTGTTTTTTATTACACCTTCGCACACCACTCATTATATTACACTTACACAACAGGACACCTTCCACATTATTTTTCAATATTTTAATCTCTACAGTAGTATAACATCATTATTTCTCACAAACATCACATTAAATGCATACAATTTCATATCAACATCCCACGCATACCACAAAGCAACATACAATCATTTTATTTTCTATAATAAGAATCAATAAAGGAATCACTCACATGAGTGTAAAGATGATCTATCTGGAACAGGTTCAAACATGGAATTGATGGTAGAAACCGAATGAGGTAAGAAGAAAAAGAGGCTTTACGAATAAAGCCTCTTACATCAATTAACTAATTTATCAACAAACTAAAAAAACATTCAATCTATTGTATCGGGGCAAATAATTCAGATATACAACAGCCCGATATCTTATCCATTTCCCAAACAGCTTAGTCAATCGTATCGGTCCATAAGATACGCACACCGAGTCGGCCAATATTACTTGCATTTCCATTAACATCCGTAACATAATACGTAATCGTAAAACGAGATTCTGTCCCGGGTAAACCGATTGCTTCAGGTTCAACCTTAAGCCAGGTTGAAGAATACCATGCAGAACATTCAAAACCATCACCATCTACATATGAATCAAGAGGGCGTGTACGCGTATTCAAATCAATATAACCAACACCCCATCCCATAGGATAAACAGTAATAGGAAAAACAAACTGACTGTAGTCCACATAATAAACATTTTGAGCATTACTCTCAAAAGTAACAGAACCATTGTTTAGCTGAGGATTTTGTGCAAACACACTTACGGTAATAAAAAGAAATAAAATTCCAATTAATTTTTTCATGATTGCTTTTTTGTGGGGGGCAGGAAATCCTACATGTACTATTTCAGACTTTTTATGTCTTAGAGATTTCCTTTCACCCGGATTTGTACTTCGATTCGTTTTTACATCCATTCGACGTCATTGGATATCTATTAATCGTATTTCACCCCAATAGGTAATACATATTTATATGTTTTTTTTATATATTTTTCTTCATTATTTAATAGGAGGAATAAAATGACGAAATATTAGCTATTAAGATAGGGCGGAAAGCACTATAAAACTTATAAAACCGATAAAAACATTACTTTCAAATATTTTCTTAAAATCAATGCCTGTATTATTCCCCAATAGATCTAAATCAGACTCTCAGTCACGTTATTACGCACAACTACACATCCAATTATTTTCAAGCAAACAACTTAAAGCAGCCTGGTAATAATATAATGTAAGAAACAATAAAAAGAGGCAATTCACATTGCCTCTAATCCATAAGTACTAATTAACTCAACACTGACAACGACATGCAAACATTACCAGTATATTTTTATATAGAGATACGCAATATTGCTTGGATTCCCGAAAATATCAGTTACATAATATGGGAGGGTGTACTTGGTAAACGTTCCAGGTAAACCAACTGCATCAGGTTGAAACCTGAGTATCGACGAATTACTTCTTGCATTACACTGATATCCGTTTGCATCTACATAATCATCCAGGGCATACGTTAAAACAAACAAATCAATATATCCACTGCCCCATCCCACCTGATATTGGCCAGGAGTTACGTAACTACTATAATCAATATAGTATGTATTGGACAAATTACTATAAAGGGTTACACCTGCATTATCCAATTGAGGATTTTGCGCAAACACACTTACAGATATAAAAAAAAATAAAATTCCAATTAATTTTTTCATGATTGTCTTTTTTTTGGGGGTGTACCAGAAATCCCTTATGTTCTCTTTCATATTTACCATGTCTATGAATTTCTTTGCACCCGGTTTTGTACTTCAGTTCGCTTTCTTAATCCATTCGACGTCATAGGATTTATATATTAATCGGATTTAACACCAATAGGTAATCCTATTCATGTGTTTTTTTTATATATTTTTTTTCATTAGATCTGTACATCGCAACTATATTCATGATGATTCCCTGCTACAGCCATTGCAAAACAAAAGGCCAGCCGCTAAGACTGACCTTTTTGTTTCAAACTTTAATCTTTATTCACCCCCATTCCCATTTTCTTTTGGTTGAAGGTGAACATCCAGGATAAGAGTATGGTCATTATACCCTTATCAATTATCCATAAACAAGAACATCCCGGAGAATATCTCCGGGACGTTCAAAAAACACCCTACAAGAAGCATAAGAAAAGATCTCTATTTAAAAACAATCACTTTAGTAACGACATAATGGTCATGATTATGGACAATCACGTGGTATACTCCGGAGATCACATGTTTGAGATCAATTATTTGTTCGTTAACATCATTAGCATCGACTGCTACATTCTTCTTTTGGTATAGCAATGCCCCCTGGCTGTTGAATACCGAAATGGTATAATCGCTTTGGGTTGGGCTATAGATAGAAGAGGTAAACAGACCATTGTTAGGCACCGGATACACATTAATTACCGGAGCATCAACAGAAGTAGGATTCGTTCGATCTGAATCAGCTTTAGCAAGAGGTGCAGCAGGCATTAATGCATTACATGAATGCCAGTTCCAGGTAATGTTTTTACCTGAGGAATGGATCTTCTCGGCAATAAACTGACCTGTCATGGTTCCGGTATTTGAAGCCGCTGCATTTTCCTGAACATGAATCTGTCCACGAGGAGCGTACACACTTGCATTGAAGCTTGTACCTACAGCTTTAACTTTCAGATCACCTTTATGACCATTGTGTTCTTCACCAATATAGAATACAACATTGGAATTAGTCGGATTGACGGAGATGTATTTACCCACTTCAACCTTTTCTTTCACCATAACCTGAGCATCCTGAGAGAATTCAACAACAGAAGGCGTGTTTTCCTGTTTTCCTTCAACTTTCAATTTCTCGAGATAGATGGAAGAACTGGTAAAGACAACCGAACTTCCTTTTCCGATTTCAATTTTACCGTATACACTTCCTGTAATGGTTACATCGCAATTCTCCTTTATTATAATGTCGACATACTCTACATCGATCGTTGTAGTTGTATTCTTCTTCACTTCAATTTTGCCCGAAATATCACCATTCGTATTGTAATACATCGTTGGCAAAACTGTGGTAACAGGATCATAGATCGCATTCAGGATATTTGCTGTTGGGTGTGCTTCAATTTGATCAGCTTTCACAAATGAGCCCGGACTGGCAACCTCAGCACCTTTTTTGATATGTGCTTTACGGTTCACTCCGGTAAGGCCAACAGAACCTGACTCAACAACATTATTTTCACCTAGATGAACTTCCTTGAAACCAAGAATTGTATACGAACTGGTCAGATTTTCAGGCTCATAAACATATTCTGCAGGTTCAGGAGAAGTACAACCGTTTTGATCGGTTACATAAACGGTGTAAACACCCGGTTGATCCACTGCACTGCTAAGGAAAATCGATTGATCGAAATCGCCTCTTGACCACAGATACTCATTTTCAGTTGTGGAAGAATAAGCCGTAAGTGTAACGCCATTACAGAAATCATCGGCCGAACTAGCAACGATGCTTGCTTCAGGCAACGGATTCACGGTTAACACCATTGAACTAACTGCAATACAACCATTCTGGTCAGTTACAGTAAGGGTGTAGAATGTTGTCTCCATTGGTCCGGCAATCGGATTAGCGATAGAAGGATCACTCAGCCCTTCTGCAGGACTCCACTCATAGGTATAAGGTTCAACACCACCTGAAGCTGAAGGTAATCCTCCAATTTCAGTATTGAACGTGTAACAGATTGGCAGATCTGATCCGGCATCAGCAACAAGCAATTCCGGCTCGGTAAGTGTAATACTGGTTTCAACAGCACATCCATATATATCAGTTACAACAACATCGTAGGTACCGGCAGGAACATCAGAAAGATCTTCGGTTGCAGCACCATTCGACCATGTATAAGAATATGGTTCTGTACCACCACTTACACCAAGATCAACGGAACCATCGCTACCTTCGAAACATCTGATATTAAATCCACCTGCAAATACAGGACTGCTGATAGTCGTCTCCAAATCATTCACAAGACTAACCACGAATGAACATGAAGTCTGATTGAAACTATCATCGGTCAGAGTCCATGTAATGGTTGTTACTCCCAGATTGAAAGCAACACCATCAAGACTGGTTCCACTACCGGTTGTAGCACCGCTTAAAGTGTATTCCAGAGTAAATTCACCCGAACAATTATCCGACAGACCTGCAGGAGTAAATTCACCATTGACTTCAACATAACTACATCCTTCGAAATTAGGTGTACGATCTTGCAGATCAGAAATACAAGTCATAGCCGGAGCCTCATCATCCAGTACCGTAACAATAAAGCTACAGCTTTGGGTATTTCCTGAGAAATCGGTAACGATCCAGGTTACTGAAGTAATTCCCTTATCAAATACGGCACCATCCAATGAAGCCAGTCCATTGAAATCATTGGTAATAAATGCACCTGCACAATTGTCGTCGAATGCCGCTGGATCAAACTCACTACCCATTACGGTATAAGAACAAACAGTTGGATCGGTTGAATGTGTCTGGTCAGCCACACAGGAAATCGTTGGCAATGTAAGATCCTCAACAGTAATGAAATTTGTTTGAGAATTGGTACAACCATTCACATCCACGTAGGTATAGGTTAATTCATGAGTACCCAAACCCGCAAGTGTTGCATCGAAGTTATCTCCAATAACACCCGGTCCGCTGTAGGTACCACCTTCAGGTAGACCACCGGTAAGAGTATAGAACGTACCATTCGGACATTGAGTTTCCAACACATAATCCCATGTCACTGTAATCAGGCTAACATAAAGATCCAGAACCGTTGGCTCATTAGCAGTACAGCCGTTGGCATTGGTATAGTTCACACTTACGGTTTGTGGTCCCGGAGTAATCCAGGTAATCACAACACTGTTATCGGAAGCACCTCCACCGGAAGTGATTGTTCCACCATCGGAAATTTCCCAGATATAATTAGACATCCCGGCTTCTGTAGTATATTCTGCACTTGCAGAACCTGCACAAACAATATCCGGTCCTTCGATTACAGGAAGCACATCATTGATAACGGTAACTTCCACATCACATGATGTCGAATTTCCACTGACATCCAGAAGAGTCCAGGTAATGGTTGTTAGTCCTAAGTTAAACAGCGCACCATCCAGATCTGTTCCTGTACCGGTAGTAGCACCAGAAAGAACATATGATAAGGAAGCCTGGCAATTATCTGACTGTTCCGTTGGAGTAAATTCATCTCCAACAACAGCATAAGAACAACCTGCATTATTTGCGATTCGTTCCTGTGGTACATCAATACAAGTCATCACAGGAGCTATTGTATCAACAACAGTAACTATAGCTGTACAAGTTGAAGCATTACCACTTGGATCACTAACCGATAGTATAACTGAATTCTCACCCAGGTTAGCACAAGTAAACTCTGATAAACTTACACTCAGAATAACAGAATCACAATTATCATAACTTCCATCATTTATTGCATCAGCAGAAATAGAAGCGTTACCGGATTCATCCAGGTAAATTTCTATATCCTTACATACAGCAACAGGAGCCTGTGCATCCACCACCTCTATGGTGAACGAACATGTACTTTGATTACCGGCGGCATCAGTGGCTGTATAGGTAACGGTATTAACACCTACAGGGAATAGCGATCCGCTGGCAAGGCCTTCAGTCAATTCAACTGAGGCTAGCTCACAATTGTCGGTTGCCCCCGGGGTTGGATATTCTACCACTACAAAGCAGCCATCCATTTCCGAGACATTAACAGCAATATCTGCAGGACAAGTAATTTCAGGATCAACTAAATCGACCTGCTCAACAACCACAAGTTCAGCTGCTGGACTACAATTATTGGCATCCCTGATTTTGATTGTATATTCACCAGGTAACAAGTCGGTGAATACATTCGAAGGCTGATAACTAATACCTCCATTTAGTGAATATTGGTATGGAGGTGTACCTCCTGAGGCTGTTACAGAAATTGAACCGTTTTCATCATCAGCACATTCAACATGTTCAGAGGTCGTACTGAATTCAAGTTCTGCAGCTGGCTGAGTAAGCACTACGTTTTGAACAGCAGATTCACAGGCAATTGCATCCTTCACAAAAACACTGTAAGTACCTGCATCCAAATCGGTAAACATTCCTGACTGACTGAAGTTTAGTCCACCATCAATGGAATAGCTATAAGGTTCCACCCCACCGGATGCTTCAATGATTATACTACCATTGGCAGCACCAAAACATTGTACACTTTCATATACCACAGTAGCACCAACCTGGCTAACAACAACCGTTTGTTCGACAATATTCGGACAACCCGTATCATCGTAGGTAGATAAAGCCACGGTATAGGTTCCGTATGCGGAATAGGTATGTGAAACATTCTGACCACTAGCAGCGGTGAAATCACCAAAGTCCCAACTGTAGGTTACAGCAGGAGTAAAAGCTCCGGGAGCAATCCAAACAGATGCCGCATCCATATTGGTTAAGGCGCCATCAAAAGCATTTGGTGTTTGATCCACAGCACTAGTGCTACCAGTAAGTTCATCCAGACGGTAATAAGCAGTCAAACCATCTTCCAGTCCGGATTGAGGTACGGTCATATTCTCGAAGATATCTGAAGAAGAACGTATGGTATCCCATACCCGGACCTCATCAAGTAATCCACTGTAATAATCATTCGTACCCGATGAACCAGCTCCAAGTACAAATCCGGAACTACCATTCACTGAATTATAGGTTAGCGTTCCTGAGTTGTCGTAAACACCGTTGATATAAATAATGGTATTACCCGAACCGCTTTCAAAAACAACTGCAATATGCGTCCATTCAGTTATTGATATCGCAGAAGCCGATAACAGATAATCCGTACCATCGGCAGATACCTGCAGATTACCATTATTTAAGCCCAATAAGAAGTTGGATTGTGCTTCTGCACCATCGTCAAACTTACTTGCGATTGTACCCGTACCTGATGAAGCAGGCTTTATCCATGCTTCAAAAGTAACGGGATTCATTGATGTTGGAGACATAGATGAATGATCCCCTAAGGCAACAAAGTCATCAGAACCATCAAAGTTCAGCGCATTTGAAATCACATCCCCTGCCTGGAATTCGATTGGAGTACCCAGACAAATCTGATCATCCGACATGGTAAAGCTAATTGGTTCGAGAGCTGACGGCTTATTCAGCACATCAATCTCCTCGGTTATACTACAACCAATGGAATCGGTAACGGTAACATAATATGTTCCCGGAATCAATCCACCAATTGAGTCAGTTGTTTCGGAAGTAGACCATAAATAATTGAATGGAGGAATACCTTCAACAACGGTAACCTTTGCCCATCCATCATTATTCAGTTCACAATCAACCAGACCTACTTCTTCTATCACAGCAATAACCGGAGCAGAAGTAAATGTCCAACCATTCACATTCCCCAGATCATTACTCAAGTTCGCATTAAAAACAGCACCACCTGTAGCTGTATTGTCTTCCAAAGTAAGGAACCTACCTTCCACGGTACCTGAAGTTTGTTTCAGGACAGCAGCTGAACCCGGTGTTTCTGATTGCAGGGTAATGTTTCGATCACAAGAACCCAGAGCATAAATCTGACTAGCTTCCTGAACAACCGGATCAAGTGTAGCCGCAACACCTGCTTCAAACTGAAGGGTGTTAAAGGTATTGGCACCTGATAATCGTGAATCAAGTTGAGCAGGAGTTCTAAAGATCACATCATGATAATCCAATCCATTACCGAAGAAATCACTGCTGTTTGAACCTGTAACGATGATCCTGGAAGTCCCCTTTTCAAAGGTGAAATTCGTTAAGTCGGAAGGATTCCACTGACCGTCATTGATTGTAAGTGCAGAACTGCCCAAAGATAGTTTTCGGGTATTGATGGTCGATGAATTAAAGTTTCTGGTATTAATATCCTTGTTATTGGTATTCAATTCACCATTACTCAGATTAATACTATTACTTACATCGAGGTGGTTTACAAGTTTCCAAGCACCTTCACCATCATTACCGCCAATAAAGTTCATATTGGTAAGAGTGTGTCCACCACTGTTTATTTCATTATCAGGCTGATCCGACTTAAAGTTAAAATCACCTGTGAAATCCATGTTCATATTTGAAATAAAACGCAATGAACCATATACATTCACATCTCCACTACCAGCAAGTGTAGGTGTAAAGAGTGACGAACTCCATGACATATTCTGACATCTTGGATCGGCTATATCAATAGTTACAACCTCACCACCTGATGTAAAGGAGTTAGCATCGAAAAATACATTATCAAACTGAGTGGGTAATGTTCCATGTGTTTGCGTTCCTCCTGAAGAAGTAGCCCAGTGAGCGGTCTCAGACCAGCCACCACTACCACCTACCCAATAGAAACCATCACAGGATGAGAACATCCAATTGGAGGAGTTATCCCCCAAATCAACACTGTTATTACCGGCAAAGAATTCTGTAGCTGGATTCCCAATTGAATCCAGATCGGAAATAGCATTGATGTCACGCATCCAAACATAATCCAGACATACTGTGCCCGAAGGTTTATAGAAAGTAGCCTGACTTCCCGGAGTTTGTGATTGGAAGAACACAGGGAATCCACCAGAACCAATTGCCAACAGGTCGTTCACCTGCTGAGTTCGGTTCGCAGCCGGGTACAAACGTGTACCAACACCAGCAGAAACCAGGTTATTGAAAGTATTGTTATTATTTAAATAAATATAAGGACCGGCATTTCCAATGGAAGTAATACTCAAGTCATTGATTGTATTCGATCCATGGAAATACACGTATGGAATATTACTGGACAGATTTTGGAATTGAATATCGACATCATTATAAGTTGAATTATGATAAAACCGCATCGTTTGGTTTCCTTCAGCTACAATTTTAACATTATCGATCAAATTATTGTATTGAAATTCAATATAGGAATTACCCGAATTGGCAGCAATCATCTCCACATCATTGAAGGTGTTATTACCTCCAATGAAATAAAAATGATTTGTGCCGGTAAATCGTACATCGGCATTATCCATTATCAGATTAAAGTTGTTAGGATAAATCCTGAATTGATTTTTCACTTCAACATATTCAGTACCGGTTAAGTCTACTGTTGTAGGAGAACCGGTCCAGCAATAAAACATCCTTGAGGAGATATTACTACTATCTGAGATAAAGGTACCCCGATCAATATACAGATCATAGTGCAAGCTCAGGTCATCTTTCAAAGTCCATTCACCGGTACTCTGACCTTCTCCATCAAAACGAACATAATACAGTTTTTTACCCGCTGTTTTTACAACATTACCATCTGTACGTGAACGGAAGAAGACCCATCCTGTAGCTTGGTAAGTTAAATTCTCATCCAGCTGGAATGAACCATAAACATTCATTTGTCCACCACCAATCAAACGTGGGTGGTTAACATTGGTCCATAACATATTGTTAAACTCTGCAGTAGTATTCAGATTTACGTACTGGTTGGGAGCGCTGAATGAATTCACATCAAAGAATACATTATCAAATCGCCCGGGAACCGGACAAACACCGGGTGTCCCTCCACTGGTATACGACCAGTGATTGGCATCGTTCCAATTACCTGATCCTCCAACCCAATAGAAGTTGGTAGGCGGTATATTATCGAGATTCCAACCATTGAGATTATAACTGGTTCCCAGCACATTGGTTGCATTAAAAGTTGCACCACCAGAAGCCGTCAGGTTCCACATGGTAGCCCAATCAATATCAAATGACCCAGTAGCCATACTCACACCATTACCACCCCAAAACTGAAGCAGTTGGTCGCATCGACCTGCCAGCGGAGTAAAGCTGTCCATGGTTTGAAGACCACCAAAGTAAAGACCTCTCAAATTAGATAAAGAAACATCACCAAGCGTGTTATTGCCATGGAAATACACCCATGGCCGGTTATTACCAATACCATTAATGGTCATACTCTTATATGAACTATGCCAGAACTGCACCTGCTGATTCCATGGATGATCTTTGTAATAATTGATTTCAAAATCACGGTAGGTACTGGTATGATAAACTCTCATCCATTGAGCTCCGTAGCATTCCATCGATACATCCCTGATGGAGTTATTGCCTTGCATTTCGATATATGATCCACCAGTATTCCTGGCATTAAAAGTCATATCTCTAAAGATGTGATTACCACCATAGAAATAGAAATGACTGTGACTATCGAAGACCACATCCAGAGAATCGGATTCAACCATAGTATATGAAGGGTAGATTCCTAGCCAATGCTGAACAGTAATAGTTCCATCATTATCAAAATCAATTTTACCCGGGTGGTTATACCACGCATAAAAACCATATACATCAATATTATTTCCATTGGTAAAAAGTGTACCTCTTTGGAAATAGAACCAGTTACTATGAGCGTTAAAATCGTCAAGTAATGTCCATTCACCACTATTCTGATTCTGTCCACTGAAAATCACCTGCCTCATTTGTATACCCTCTGTCTTAATGGTATTTCCGTCATCAACCGATTGAAAGTAGAATGTTCCACCATGATTAAATGCCATATTTTGATCCAAGGCCAAAGAACCATAGATATTAACATGATTATTCCCGTTAATACCCGATCCAGGAGTTACATTATCCCAAATCATATCCTTACACTCGACAGGAACATTGATGTTAACAAATTGTCCGGAAGAAGAAAATGAATTAGCATCAAAAATCGCATTATCAGTACGATTTGGAATACCGCAATTACCTGGTGTTCCACCAGAGACGTCAGACCAGTTACTGGCAACATTCCAGGATCCGTTACCCCCTACCCAGTAGAAATCCCGGGGAGCAATAACATTCACGGTCCAACCATTCACATTCCCCAGATCAACAGTATTATCGGCAATAAAATCACCACCACCTGTAGCATTCACATCCTGAAGAATTAACCAATCGCCATTAAACGTACCTGAAGCCATAGAGAAGCTACCCTGCACTCCAAGTGATTCACCTTTAATAGTAACGGTTTCATCACAAGTTCCTGATATCGGTTTCAATTCTGTAAAAGTCTGTGTTGTATTCGCACGCAAAATCCACTGATTAACCGCAGGGACATCAAAAACATTAAAGGTATTATTGGAATAGCTATAGATATTGTTCTTAAATCCTGAAGGCCCTCTGACTTTAAACGACTCCGAGACATTCCAATTCCCGCTAAAATTCAGGTTAGGAGTTGCCGTGGAGTTATTTAAGTATTCAAGATCAAGACTCCTAACCGTAAAGTTATTGTACATATTCATGTACTGCGTACCTTTTGCTTTAATAAATACATCCCGAATGGTACTCGTATTCCCTTCAAATTGAATTACGGTTCCACCGGTATTGTTAGAATTGAAATACAAGTCATTGTATGTTTTATTATAACCGGCATAAAAGTATTGATGACTTGTTCCATCCCATTTGATGGTCGCATCGCCCATTGTCAATTGGGTATTCGATGATGGATACATCCTGAACTCACTAACTACACGAACAGTATCTGTTCCGGTTAAATCCATGGAAACAACACCAGATGTCCACGAATAGAATCTGGATACATCCACGCCATAACCATTGAAGTTAATCTTGTTGGCATACATAAAGATACCATCACTGGAAGCCTTTACATCATCTGTGAAATTGTATTCTGTATTATAATTAGTTCCATCAAACTGGATACGCTTCAGATCTCGCCCTCCGGAATTAACATCAAACTGACCGGATTGAGTACTTCTTAAATACAGATCAGCCCACCATGTTAAGTTGGCTGCAGGATCCAAATCAATCGTACCATTAGTAAGTTGAACATTTCCCCTGATAGTTGCAGTAACCCCTGAATCCACAATCAATGAGCCATTGGCTGATCGAAGTGAACCTGTAGAAGTAAAATTCACACCGGAAGTTAAATGAAAGTCACCACTATTCAGATAGATTGTACCATAGTTGGTTATCGGGTTTGTATTATCCCAATTAAAAGCTCCTGTATAAAGATAGGTGTGACCATGAGAGAAATAAGTCGTATTTGCTCCCAAAGTAAAATCACCATTCCATATTTGATTATTATAACCACCCTCGATACGGAACTCCACATCCTGACCTACGGTAAAACTACCATTATTAACCTGAGTATGAGACCAACACCTGTATGAGGAATTATCTCCAATAATCAGATCGCCATCTCTAACGTAGGTACTACCTCCGTATCTGAAATAGGTGGAATTGGTTCCCATTTCAAGATTTCCAACGGCCACCCATAAAGTATGATGGTCCTGGCGGAAAGAAGTGTTATCACCTATAGTCAGAGATCCTGAATTAATTCGAAATTCACCATAGTCATAGAAATTAACATGATTTCCAAGCGAAGCATTACCCCCATTAATATGGAGATGATGACCATTGAATGTTGCGTTATCATCCACAATCAGACTACCATCCTGTAAGGTCATACTTCGCAAAGTAGTCGTTGTATGTTGCCCAAAATGTGCATCCCCGGTAACCACCTTAATAGAACCAGAATGATTGAAGCTGGAATAATCAGCAACCTCAACAGGACCGTTATCCAAATTAACGGTTCCGCTAACACTAAAGCTCACTGGAGCCGAAGCATTCCCATCACCAACAGTCAAACCACCATCGTAAAGGGTCAGGTTCCCATTTTGAGTATAAGATAAATTCTGGTCTATTTCCATTCCATTATATACATGCAAAGCACGTGTACAATTGAAAATAACCCCCGGAATAACGTCTCTGGAATCGAACGTATTACAGAAACTTTCATAGGATACCGTAACCGTTTGTCCGGCTTGAGTAAAGGAATTAGCATCAAATATCACATTATCAAATTGTGATGGTACAGAAGGATGAAAAACGGCCCCACCCGAAGTGGTCGCCCAATGATTGGAATGATCGGACCAGTCTCCAGATCCACCCACCCAATAATAGTCAGCAGCAAAGCCTAAGCTCGACAGCATAAACAGACAAAAAACAACAATACTTCTAATAAAATGAAGACTCTTGCTTTTATAACTAGTAAAGTTAGTTTTCATAGGTTTTGATTTTAATTTTTACCATATGAAATCCCCATAATCAATCCTTGCTAAGATTATTAACACATCACTTTACGGGCATTTCATAATCAACATTAAAGTTTAGTATCAATCTTAGTCCTTGTAAGCATTAATTATAGGGTCAGCGAGGACTTCCATCAGAAATATCCGTTGTGTTTCACTCAACAAAACATCATTCCTGTATTCAGACACTCCAACACCAACCAGATATCGTCCTGACTCAACAGCCTGAACGTCAAGCGAGCCTGTTTCCCTATTAACTGAAAAATCGGAATTGCCCAAAGGGCCATTTGCATTATAACCTGCAGCATATGCAAGCTTCTTAAAAGGAGGCCTCCCAACGATGAGTGGCTTATATGTATTCTGGGCCGGAAACAGATCAGAATGATCCACCGCCCCTTTATTATCTTCCTGTTCAAATGTGTAAGGATGAATAAGATGATACACCAGCATATCTCCATCCTTATCAAGAGCAGAAGTATTAATATTCATAATTTTATCGGGACATGTCAACACCTGTGGCAGTGACGTAAAAACGGGAGAAGAATTAAACTGTTGGCTCATTGATGTAGGGACATGTAACACCATGGCCAGTCCCTGCATTTGCAGGTTGTCGATATTGGTTACCGAATAATCCCAACAACAGGTCCCCCAGGTAATATCATAACCACCGGCCATATTTTTAAGTTCAACAGTTCCTGAATAGTATCCTATCTTCAGGCACTGCTCATTAGTACTTGCACAGGCAACAGTCAGGTAATCTGACACAATTGAAATACTATCCAGATTCAGGTTGAGTGTTGCCGCCTGAATGTTGGCCATATGCTCATGGACAGAGATCGGTTGTTGTTGGTGAAAGTCTTCATGAAAACAACTGAAATATAGCCTGAGATACACCTTATATTTAACAGGCACATTTGGATCGTTAGCTGATAAACCAAATCCGGGCTCCAAAATAGCCTCTGAAAGCGTATCATTTGGTATGGTTTTATCCAAAGCATAATGGAAATCTGCTCCGATAAATTGAGCATTTACATTTAAAGGGATCATAAAACAGAAAAGTATCCCCATAAAAAAACAGACTCGAATAGCTTGGTAAATTTTCTTCATGTTATATCTGATTTTGTGATAATATTTACTGTTGAAATAACAGCATTAAACCTTATCACAAGATAGGATCAGACGGAAAAAAAATGCTTACCCAGATGTGTCGTTTACTTATCGTGATGTTCCAAACACCAAGAAAACAGCAGGTTTTAAAAGAAAGACGTTTTTGCTAAACATGTTCAGAAGGAGCGTGTCCGAAATATTGTTTGAATGCTCTAGAGAATGATGATGGTCCGGAAAAACCAACCAGATAGCCAATTTCGGAGATGGTTGCTGATTTGTTCTTTAACATTTCAGAAGCTTTTTGTAGCCTGATACTTTGAATTAACTCATTGGCAGATTGTCCAATTATGGCTTTCAATTTTCGGTGTAACTGTGTTCGGCTTATATTCATTTCTGATAATATTACATGAACACCGAAACTTTCTTCTATGAGATTTGCTTCTATAATATTTATGGTTTTTTCGAGGAAAACCTGATCGATTGATTTATTCGATACTTTACTAAGTTTAAGAATCTTAGAGGTGCTGTATTTATCTTTTAACTTCTCACGCTGCGTAATCAGGTTCTTAACTCTTGCTTTTAATTCTTTAATAAAGAATGGTTTGATCAAATAATCATCGGCCCCGATCCTCAAACCTGTTAACTTGTCCGACAGGGCATCTTTTGCTGTAAGAATAATAATCGGGATATGACTTGTTATCTCGTTTGATTTTAAACTTTTAGTCACTTCAAATCCGTTTTTATTCGGCATTATTACATCACAAAGAATCAGATCGGGACAGGTTTCAACAGCCAGTTGTGCACCTTCCTGACCATCCTTAGCCTCTATGATTTCATATTCCTGAAGACCTGAGCAAATCACTTTCCTCATGGCTTCATTATCCTCAACAACCAGAATAACCTTTGAATCCAAATCCGATAAAATTGAGTCGGCTTCTACAAAAACATTCTCACCCGAATCAATTTTTCTTCCTATTGGTATTTCAATATCGCAACTGTAAAAAAGATCGTCAGGCTTCAAGTTATTTTGACCAAAGGGAAACCTGATAACAAACTCTGTAAATTCACCCACCTTACTTTCAACATTAATGGTTCCTTTATGCAGGCTCACCATTTCTTTAACCAATGCAAGTCCTAATCCCGTACCGGAATCTTCTCCCGATTTACCTGGATCACCCTGGTAATATTTATCAAAAATAAAAGGTAATTTCTCTTGCGAAATTCCGATACCATTATCTTTCACCGATAAAATCACGCACCCTTCTTTATGGGTACAATGATCATGTTTATTTCCAGAACAACCAGAAATACTAATACCAATACGTCCGCCTTTTGGAGTAAATTTAAGAGCATTTGATAAAAGATTCGAAACGATGCTTTTAAACTTATCCGGATCTAAATAACACAGTAATTCCTTATGAGTTGAAACCAAATCAATAGTGATTCCTTTTTTTTGGGCTTGTTTTTTTACTGTCTGGATTCTATCTCTGACTATGTGAACAACACCTGTTTCTTCTACTTGAAGTCGGAATTTATCAGCCTCCAGTTTCGACAATTCAAGCACTTCGTTTATAAACTGTTGTAATTGCCTTGCATTTTTTTGAATCATTAATAGCGTACTTCGATCTGATTTATCTGTCGCCTTTTTTAACAAATGTCCGATCGGCCCCATAATAAGGGTTAAGGGAGTTCTTAATTCATGCGATACATTGGAATAAAACCGTGATTTTATCAAATCGATTTCCTTAATCTTATCGATCTCCATGTTATTTTGCTGAATCCTTAACTTGGCTTTTCGTCTTTTAATCAATAACAGAACAATTATCAGGATAATAAACATGGACGAAAGAATGTATAAACCCATCGCCCAGAAACTCATCCACCATGGTTGTTGAATATGGATGTCCAATTGGGTTGATGGAACTTCATAACCTAAGGTTTTGACTTTAAGAATATATTTTCCTGGTGGTAATTTAGTATACTGTATAAACCGGTTTTGAGAATAAGTGATCCAGTCATTGTCATAACCAACCAGCATGAATGCAAAGGAAATAAATCCAAAAGAATCTGATTTCAAACCATCAATTTCAAACCCTAGCGTATTCTTATTATAGGGTAAGGTGATTTTCTTAGTATGCAAAATAGATTGCTCAAGTGGTGATTCAGACTGACCAAAATCAGCGGGTTGGTAATTAATATATATATTGGTAATTAAAGGTTTTGAATCTTCTGTTAATACGATCTCATCCTTCATAAATCCATAGGCAAATGCCATTGAGAGAAGTAATATTGATAATATGTTCGTTAGTATCCTCACTTTTTAACTTAAAGATAATAAATATAGTTGTTAATATTTGTCATTAAATAAGCACTTCTAATAACAAATAATTATTATTTAGGTTTTGAGACTCTTAAATCTATTTCTCCAAAATGAAAGGATAACTTCATAACCATTAGATATCTCTACCAAAAAATATTACCCGAGTATTCTCTGATATTAACCATAGCAAAAAAAGAGACCTGAATTTATTCACCTCATCCAACTAATATTCAACAACTAAAAATCCCCACAACCTAAACCGTATATTTATACGCAAAACATTTCTCAAATTCTCTTTGTTGTGTATATAAATACAACTATGTTTGTAGCGTCAACTCAAACATATCATTACCGGAATTCAACCTCTCCATCCGGTGGTATTTTTCGCAGACTTTTTTATTGAGATAACGCATTGGAAGTGTTACCTTTATTATGGGAACCTACTAAATTTTAAAGGCTTATGCATTTACATGGACAAACGAAAGCAGAATTAAACCACGAAACGCAGGTATTCATCAAACTGTATGAGTCGTTGGGAGAACGGGCGGAGAATTTTCTACCGGATCGAATTTTTGAGAGTCTGACCAATTTTGTCAGACTTTGCTACGAGGAGCCGGATGATCCGGTACGTCAGCAGCTGGAGATCAATAAGAAGTTGCTGGAATTGAAGGAAGCGATTCCAGGTTATGTGGATGTTTCATTAATGATCTTTCCACATCAGAATTCAAAAGCATTTGAATACAGTTCCAAACGCAAAGCCTTTGTTGATCGCCTGAATCACTTGATGGATATTGAAGCGGTAGATGAAAAGCAGAAAAAACAGCTGGGACATATCCTGCGAGCCCCCGACTTTTCAGTGGGCACACCACCGGTAACTCAGCATTTAATCAATTTTCTTAATCGCATCTTGCTTGGGGATCGGGTTCGTGAGCTGAGGAAGTTCAGAGACGTGATTGGAGTAACAGGCTATGTGGAAGAAGCCCAGTGGAATTATATGCTGGATGTACTCGACCAAATGATTGTACAAAGTACACATTACACAACCCGTAAAGAAATTGAGCATTTCCTTTCCAGAACGGAATCGACTGTTAACTTCAAGGGACTAAACGGTTTTATCCGTACCCTGGTTTCAGGTACAGCTGATACAGCAATCAAATTGATTCGTGAGGAAATCTTCAGGCCAGAGGTTGTGCGTGTGATTGAATTCGACTCAGCTGATAAAGTTTATAATGAGATCTGTGATGACGCTACCAGCATCTTTGTTTTGAAGGTGAAGAATATGCGCAGAAATCCGTTGAATGATTTCAAATGGTTTCCGTTACTTACCCGTATCGTCTTTGTGGATGACTCCCCAGAATCGAAGGCTTCGAACACCAGCTTAGTATTTGCTTTTCACAATGAGATCATCAGTACACTGAATAAAGTTCACACCAAAAAACTGGGTGCTCCGGCCAATACGCAAATGAATCTGCGTTTGATCCTGGAAAAGGTAAATGCAAAGAATCTGACCAAATTCAGGGAATTGGCAGAAGCCAAGATCCGTGATTATGAGGAGGAGCTTAACCAACTAAAAAAGGAACAGCTTGCTGAACCCAATAATCCTGAGCAGGACTTAATCCTATTTAAGTTTGATGAATTTGCCCGTCAGATTATTATCGATAAATACACCCTATCGAAACTGGTCGCTTATATTTCATTTATTGAGCATATTATGGATCCTGCCAAACAAAAACAAACCAATAAGTTGTTGATGCAGGAATTTGAGAACCGCATGCAGGACTATTTCTATGGAGGAAATAAGGGGATTCATATTACCACGGTATCTGAAGGTGGTGGTCGAAACCAAATAAAGACATATGGTGAATATCTGCTACAGCATAAACTAAAAAATGTAAGCAAGGAAATAGAAAACCGCTGCAAAGTTATACTGGATATTATTCCAAATAATTACCAACGCACACTTGATAATCATTTCCACAAGAATTTTGGATTGAACCTCTTCCTGGAAAAATACAAAGAACACATCACCAAAGTGGAAAATGAGGCCACCAACAAAGGTCGTTTCCGCAACCTTCTTCTGGATCTGGGTATTGAAACCCGATACAAGCAGAAACCAGACAACGAAAAGCAAATCATCAATGATTTTATAGCCCAGTTGGGGAATCTGGAGAAGACATCCATCTCGGATGATGTCCAGATGATTATCCGGGACCTGATTTTGAACCAGCACCAGCCAAAACCCTTTATATTTCTGAACCAACAGGCTGCATGGGAATACAAAGACCTCTTCCCTATCGAGAAATTCGATATGAACCCATTTGATATCGAAATAGAGTTGGATGATAAGGGGCGTATCGATTATGAACGATTCCTGACTAAACTGCAACGCATTCAGAGTTCGTTTCAGTTGTTTGATGAAAGCGGAAGCTTATGGGATCTGTTCTGTGCCAACTCCAGCATCCTGATTAACGACCCTTCAAATCCAACAGGATATAGTGATTTCAATGATGTTGCATTGATAAAATTCCTGAAATTCCTTTCCAACACCCAGTTTACCATTTTCCTTGATGAAGCCTATAACGACAGCATCAAGAACGATGATCCGGAAGAGCCAAAGTGGAGAACCATTTCCAATTACATCATGAACAACCTGGCCAGTTACGCCCGTATCTCTATGGTTGCCAGCTTATCGACAACAAAAAACCTGGGAGCAACGGGTGACCGACTGGGAGCATTGGCCGCAACCGAGGCCCGTAAAGATGTAATTGCATATGCAAAAAAGCACTCTCAGCCTGATAAAGGAAATTCTAATTCCTTGTTTATGCTGGTAAATATTCTGGAAGTTGCACAGAAAGCCAAGCGCATCAAAAACCATATGGATGAAAGTCTTCCAAAGGATGCTTCGCGCTTTAAGGTGAAGAATAAATTCATCGCGTTCATCAAGGAAGAGGTTAAATTGAATGTTCCCAGAACCATTGGTGATTCAGGAAAAGGAGTTGCCAGAGAATCACTATTCGAAGGTAGCCCATTGCATGTTTTCCTTTTGGATGAACTGAAATCTATGGACAAACTGGATGTTCTGGAATTACCAGATGATTTCAAATACAAGGGAGAGGCTTTCTTTAGTTATTACAAAAAACATTTGGTTCATGAGTTGAATTTATTCAGAGTGAACCGTATTTTCCGTGCAGAATCACGTCAGCGTCTTTCTATTGCAAAGAAAACTGCTGATAAAGTACTTCAACAAAATGGGAATTCAGAGATTAGTTACCTGAACTCGGATGGAGCATATCTTTTCAATTTCTCACTGGGAAATAACATCTCCTATCTGGATTTGGAAAAATTCGTCAAGAGGCTGGCAGAATACAGGGGTATCGCAGCAATACCTTATCCACTTGGGTTTGTAAGATTCTCACTGGGTGATTATGTTGAAGGCACAGAAGATAGTTACCAAATCTACGCCAAAGAACTTCATAACTGTTTTAGTATATTCCACTACTATTGGAAGTTATTTATGCAATTAGAAGGCACTCCGGACAAAGTGCTGGAAAAAATCTTCCCCAGACAAAACAATAATGAATTTGTAAAACTGGTATTACAGGATTTCGATCCGATTAAAGATCTCAACAAGCGGTTTAATGACAGCCTTCGTATTAATGAGATTAAAACTATGTACCATGCCTTCCCTGATGTATGTGGTGTTAGCATCAATTCAATCGGGGATTCAAAAAATGCTGTTTTCGAGTTTTATGAAAATATCGGAGAATGCACTAATCTTGTTGAATTCATAAGTAGTAAGGCTTTTAGTAAAATCTATGAGAACTTACTACCTCAGATTTATAAAAACATACCTCAGGTCAGGCATCATGACATCAATACAATAATATCCAAATATGGCAAACCCAGTATCTTAAAATTTGTAAAGAGTAAACTGGACTACCAACCCAGTCATCACCTGCTTGATGATCCGGATGAAAAGTTGATCATGACCGAGATCCTGATCGAGGTTGAACGTCTATTGTTTTCTGATGCCAAGGTAAAAATGCTTGCCTTGAATGCCTCAGCAAATGATCCATCAGGTGATCTGGCCCGACTGGAAGGCTATAATATCATCCTGAGAAAATATATTAGGGAAATTTTGTTGCATTTTGATCTGCCATTTGAGAATAAACTGAAAGAACCCTCATTAGAAGAACTGCTCAAACAAGCAATTAAACGCTTCGAAGAAGTTACTGGTAAAACCATGAGGGAGATAAACTTCGAACTTGCTGCTCATGAATTGTTATTGCACTTCTCAGAAGCTGAACCTTTGTCTTCCAACGAATGGAAGGAAAAGATTACGGGATTGATTTATTCAAAGATCAAATCATTAATCCTTAACACGGAAAAGTCCTATCAGGACAAGCTACTCGAACTGTTTATTCTAACAGATAAGGATACTTTGGGCGCACAATTGGTTGAGGAAACTGAACGTCTGAGAAAACAATTGAAAGAGCACGATGAAGCAGATACCCGATTGTTCGTTGACAATATTCTTCCTCAGCAACTGCACTACTTAATCGATAGCTCACTGTACAGAAGAAATTTTAAAATTGGCGAAGCCGAAATAAAGACCCGATCAAGAAAAATCATTCTTTTCCTTACCGGATTAATCAATCATAGTAAACAAACAGATTATTACGAGAGATACAATCACATCCTGATCAAATTACTGAACCTGGATTTCCAAAGACAAAATTCGGAAGTCAATGAAATGATCCAGCATGGATTTACCTTGTTCAAAGATTTTGAAATGGTAAACAAGGAGCTAGAAGATTTTGAAGGCGGAAAACTAAACTGGATTAATAAGTTACTGACCCGCTGTGGTGTTGTTGCAGCTGAACAAGCTGTACAAACACATACCAGAGCCAATACGGATGCAAAAAAACGATTATATCCATTCCATAAAGTTGACCGATCAGAAAACGCTGAACCTTCAGTGGTTGATAGTAGTGAACAATCACCACGGGAGTTTATCAAAAATATGTCGACACGTCCAAGTTCTGAATTCTTCGGGAAACGCCTGGCCAAGTTTATTGGTAAAATGGATGAAGACGACTACCGTTGCTTTATCTCAAAGAGTGGATTAGTAAACGAACTGTATGTCTTCCAAAAGTCATATATGAAATATATGGCTGACAATTCCCGACTGATTGCTCCCAGGGCTATTAAGCTTAGTGAGGTGAAAGACTTTGTTCCGGATATGCTACTCTTTCTGGGTGCTCCTGAAAAGGTGATTTCTTATCCGCAGATTGGTTATTTCGACCTGAAAGGTCCAAACGGGAATATCAAAACCATTGTTACTCCATTGAAGAAATCGGTGGATTACTTCGGTGATGTGAAAAAGCCACGTTTGACCATGCTCAACGAAAAAGTAAAAGAAATGGGGGGACTACCAATTCACGGTTCTTTCTATATTGTTGAAGGTGATGATGGAAGTCTGGCTGGCATCCTGATTAGCGGTGACAGTGGTGTGGGAAAATCAGAAATGCTTGCAGCCATGATGTTGAAATGGTTGAAGAAAGACCTTCCGGGCGTTCGTTCGATCAAATTGGTGGCTGGTGATATGCTGCACATCTTCCCGGATACTGAAGGTAATTTGTATGGTGTAGGGACAGAAATAGGAGACTTTTCGCGTGTTACCGACTTCGATCCGGAATACATCCGTCAGTACCGGACTCTATTTGAAAGTTCAGCCGATAGCAATGTGGAAGATCTGAACTCAAGAAGTACGATTTCTGGTTTCTGTGATATCAGTATGCCTTTTAAAATTGACATCTTCCTGACAGCACATAATTTTTCCAAAAATGAAGCCGGTATTACCAAATACTCTAATGTGGAAAATTTTATCCTTTACCGTGATGCACACGGCGAGCGAAAGGAAAAGGCGACCAGCTCGGACACACCTCATTTCCAGAGAACCTTGCTTCGGTATACAGCCGATAAGGAGATTGTGGATGTACTTAACTTCCATGGCAATTATCTGGATGAAGTGCTGGATTGGGAAAAAGATGAAAAGACAGGTATCCTTTATATGGCTTCTTCATATAAAATGATTGATAAGATCGATATTGAAGAAGTGGCAAATATGATCTTCAATAATAAGCTCTTCACACTAAACGATCATCAATGGCAAATCATAAGTGTGAAATTTGATATTATTAAAAATCGCTTTATCGCATTTTCGAAAAGCACCGATGATCAGGAGGAAGAACGACAATTCCTAATTGACCGGATGCTTTTTAGCAAGATCTTTAATCTACTAGCCAGTACACCTGCAGGAAATCCATTTATCCACGAAGATCAGGAAATGGAAATGCGTAACCACCTGATTGATGTATTAAAAGGTGGTGACAAAGGAAAAGGTAAAGGAAAAAATATCCAATGTGCAATTCTTTCCACCGATCTGGGTAAAAAAGGTAAAGAGATAACAGGACCGCAAAAGGCTGCAGAAGAAGTTCGACAGTTGATACAGGAGGTTCGAAATATGAATCCTGAAATCCTGCAAACCAAGAACCTGGTAAAAAAGGATATCGATGATAAATACGGTAAGCTCTTCCAACACCATAAAAAAAGTTTGGAAGTGGAACGCTATAATTTCTTCCTCTACCAAATGGAACAGATGAGAAAAGCCAGCTTCGTCCGGTTGGATGACCAAAAGATTTCGGTTGATCTTTCACGACTGGATGGTTTTGATCCTCTTCCTGCTGAACGGGTCTTTAGTCCGCTACTGGTAACCCCGAATATCAATATGGAATTGAACAGCTTTAGCGAAACCTACGAACAACTGATGTGGCTACCTAATAACCTGGAGTTTGCAGAAGAATTATTCCAGGATTGTGAGAAGGTGTTTATTGCTGAAGGTTATTCGGCAGATACTATCGTAAATAATATGATTATTCAACTGCTGCTGATGAACGGATATATTGCTGTTGAAGATCTTTCGAGAGGAAAGATTACAGAAAAAGCCAATCGGGAGACTATCGCGGCAGCAAAATATGCAGCCGTGAAGAAATATAAAGAGCATTTGCTAACCAAATCCACCGACAATACTACAACAGGAACCAAGAGAGGTACTAAGAAGAAAGGGAAATAAGTGGATTGAGGGAATCAATAGACATTGAGATTTGAAAGGGCCGCAGGGATGCGGTCTTTTTGTTTTGCCCCACTTTGCTAGCTTAGTTAAAATCTGGATAAAAGGGTATTTATTCAATATACTCTCGAAAATAGTTTCAACTCATGAGAAATGAAAACCTACTAATATTTGTACCTTTGTAGGAAAGTAGTGAAAATGGAATACGCAGAGCTTCAGAATGAAATAATCAAGAGAATACTTGAGATTCAAGACGAAAGAGTCCTCTCAAGACTTAAGAATTTATTAAATGCCTACGAATCAGAATCGACATATAAGCTATCCGATTTGGAAAAGGAAATTATTGCTATAGGCAATAAAGCTGTTAAAGATGGGAATTATATCGCCAACGAAGATATATTTGATCAAACTGAGCAATGGCTAAACGAGTAATTTGGACACCTATTGCTCATAAGGTATTTGAAGAAATCCTCGAATACTATTACCAACGTAATGGCAACAAAACCTATAGCCGCAAACTAAATAATGAAGTAAAACATATAGTTTCTCTTCTTCAAAGAAATCCTAACATAGGAATAAAAGCAAATAAAAAGAACACACATTCACTGATCCACAAAAACTATAAAATCATATACCAAACTTGCAAAAACTTTCTTGTCATCCATCTGGTGTGGGATACAAGGCAAGAACCTGAAAAACTCAATAAAATTCTAAGAAGCTTAGATTAGATTATGAATGACAACCTCCCCCAACGAAAGATAATCCATGTTGACATGGATGCATTTTATGCATCGGTGGAGCAGATGGATAATCCTGAATTGAAAGGGAAGCCTGTTGTTGTGGGAGGTGGTGGCGAACGCGGTGTTGTTGCAGCAGCCAGCTATGAAGCCCGGAAGTTTGGAGTCCGTTCGGCCATGTCAGGCGTACTTGCCCGGAAGAAATGTCCGGAGCTGATTTTTGTAAAACCACGCTTTGATCGATATAAGGAGATTTCCATGCAAATCCGGGAGATCTTTTATGAATATTCCGATTTGGTGGAACCGCTTTCACTGGATGAGGCTTTTATCGATGTTACGGATAATAAAAAGAACATTACATCAGCCAGCAGAATTGCACGGGAAATTCGAGAACGCATTTATGAAGAGGTTGGATTAAGAGCCTCTGCAGGTATTTCCATCAATAAATTCACTGCTAAGATTGCTTCCGATATCAACAAACCCAACGGGCAGAAAACCATTATGCCTGAAGAGGTGGTTCCATTTCTTGAAGACTTGAAGATTGACAAATTCTTTGGTGTGGGAAAAGTTACGGCTGAAAAGATGAAGTCTCTTGGAATCTTTAAAGGATCAGACTTAAAGAAACAAAGCTTGGAATCCCTGACCCGGAATTTCGGAAAAGCCGGTCAACATTTTTATAATATCGTGAGAGGTATCCAACATGCCCAAGTCAGGCCGAATCGTATTCGGAAATCAATTGCTGCTGAAAATACCTTTAGAAAAGACCTGTACACAGATAAAGAAATGCTGGAAAAGCTTTCAGAAATTGCTTCTGAACTGGAACGTCGTATGAATAGAAATCAAGTGAAAGGCAAAACCATCACCTTAAAACTTAAATACAACGATTTTACCATCCATACCCGTAGTAAAACCATAGACCATTTCATCGATAAAAAAGAAGAATTCTTCCCTATCATTCAAGCTCTTCTGAAACAGGAACCTGTTGCAAAATCTGTTCGACTACTTGGTATTTCAATCAGTAAACTGGACACGGAAGTCCTTGATGACGGAATTGGTGTTCAATTGAAATTTGATTTCCCTGAAGAAGCCCATCTTTAAAACCAGATAAACTTAAATTCAGACACTAACAAATCATTTTTTAAACACTACTTTATTAAACAACACCAAAGCTAACCCACCAAAAAGGCCCATAGCTATTGATACATATGAATATTCAGCCTCAGACTTAAGGTTTTCTACCAACATAAACACTGAAGCTACTATTGCTAAAAAACCTACTACCATACTCACATTTCTACCTGTAATCATCTTTTGGTTTATTTTACCTTATTCATTTAAAATGCAAATGTATTAATAAACCTTCTACCTTCTACCTTCTACCTTCAACCTTCCTACCTTCCCACCTTCCTACCAAATGAATAAAACAATCCATACATATATTCATCCCGAAGTTCTATTTTTGCACCCTTAAAATTAAGGTATGCTAAAGAACCAAATGATCGTAAGTCCGGGACCGGGGAACACAGTAATAGATGAATACGGTGTTAAAATCAAACCACCGAAAGGTTGGAGCTTCCTTCCTGCCGGAGATGCCGGTATCACCAGAAAAGTAACTTCGAAGGGATTGTTCTGGAGGGTACAGGTAAAGAAAGGTCGACGTATGATTTCAAAGGGAATTTGGGCACCTGAAACAACGATCCTTGAAGCAAAACAAGTTGTTGAAGCAACCCGTAACACGGAAGCCTACCAGAAAAAGAAGGTATATGCCGCCAAACGAAGAGATGAGAAACAAGTGGCATACGAACAGGAGTTTCAACAAGCTGTTGAAAAATATCTGAAATTTCATCCCCGATATAAAGACTATGAAAAACAAATGGCACAGTTAATAACTCGGCATGCCATCCCAATTGGTAGTGGAACCGTAGCCCGTACATCCATGATCCCTCTGGAACAAAGAGCCTCACATGCCGTAATTGCATGGATGCGACACCAAACCACATCCTACGACAATATGCATATCCCTCTTATTAAAGGCGAACGACGTAATGTTAGAAAACAACTCGCCCAACAATCCATCAATCTGCTTAGCAAATACAGACAGGGAAAAGATGTTGGGGAGAACTGTCCGTTGTATAGAGCAATTACAAAAAGAGAGAACTATAAATAATCAATACGTGATTTCTGCATCTTAAAAATAACGGAAAGTATTGCTTTTATTTCTTTTTGCTTGATTCCTTTAGAGTGCATAAGCACAAAACCTCTTAGGTACTCTGATGGAATTTTCTGCTGAACGATTTTATTATTGGCATATATATCCTGAAAAATTTCTTTGGCAGCACTAATATCTTCATTTCCTAATAAGGCCAAACCTTTCATAAATTTTCCATGTAGATTATTCTCATTAAAACGCAGCAGTAAATCCGCATTAATAATGCAACTATCATATTCATTTAGGTTAAGATTTACCCAGCACAAGTCTTCCAATCCCTTAATATGGACCAGATTCTCAACCTTCAATTGTTGCAAAGCATCCCTTGCCTCCTGGAAATTTCCCATCAACATTTGATTATGGCCCTTCCTGTACAGAAGGAAAGGTTTATCAGAATCTAATACCATGGCGGTTTCAAAATATTGATTTGCCAGCTCTCTATCTCCTTTCTCAAAGTGCAACTCACCCAAACCAAGATTAGCTTCCACATTAACAGAATCGTATTCAAGGGCTTTTAGATAATCTTCTTCTGCAATATCCAATTTACCCTTTAATTTTAACGCATCTCCACGGATAACAAATGATTCAGCGTCGTCTTTAAAAATTTTTATACACTCTGACATATCTTCAATTGCCCCATTATAAGATCCCATTTCATTATACAATCGGGCACGACGCTTTACCCCCCACCAAGTATTGTTGTACTCTAACATAGTGTTCAAGTTCAGCAAAGCCTTATTATACTTTTTTAGTGAACCGTATAACTCCGATGCTAATTGGTATGGGTAGGTGTATTTATGATCAAGACGATGAGCGTAATCATAATACATTAATGCTGAATCAGGATAACCGGTTTTATAAAAAACATGTCCAAGATTAGCATATGGATATTTATTATCCCGGTCTGCTTGTATCGCATAAATAAAATCACTTTTTGCGTAGATGTATTTCTTCATATCCAGAAACATAATACCTCTATCATTGTATGCGGCTGAATAATCAGGATATAATTCCATGGCTTTCATGAAATACTCTGAAGCTGTCTTATATTTTTTTTGCTTAACTAAATTAGCACCAATACAAACATATATTAAAGGATTATCTGGCTCAATCATCGAAACCGGGTAATAGCTTTGAATACTTTTTTGATACTCCCCCTCCAGGTATAAGTACCTACCTTTAAGCAAAAACAGACTAACAATTGTGGGGTCTTTTTTTAATATGGAATCAATAACAGGTATCCCCCTGCTAACCATGTCTGTTTTATATAGTGAATACAGATAAAGTCTTTTCTGAAATACACTTGTTCCTTCCAGGCTATCCTTTTCCATCTTTCTGGAAAACGCATAATACTCATCATTGAAGCCAGCAGAAATAAATTTGAACCCTGTTTCCAGGTCTGAATCGGAAATAGAATCAGAGTTCAACATGTTTATTATATATTCATATTCTCTGGGCTCATAAAATTGAATCTTATTGTTAACTTTAGATTTATTATACTCTTGAATGTATTTCTTATAAAATCTTATCCCCTCATCTAATTGGTTTTGATTATAATGTAAGATTGCTATAACATAATTTAGTTTGTAATTTACAGAATCTATTTCAAGAATCTTTTGGTAAGATTTAATAGCCTTATCATTTTCTTTATAACGAACATAGTAATATGCTCGGGCACTAATTGCAGGAATAAAAGAAGAATCAATTTCAATGCATTGATCCAAAATTCCGATCGCCTTCTTGGATTTTCTTTGTGTATAATAATTCAAGGCCAACATATAGCGAGCAAGTAAATTATCCGAATCTAGTTCTATAGCTTTTTCAGCATACTTTCGGGCCATATTCGGATTCCCACGGAACAAATGAACAGAGGATAAATTTGAAAGTGCTTCAACTGAGGATTTGTTTAAATCATATGCCCTTTCTAAATATTGAAGTGCAGAATCCTGCTGATTCATTCCCATATAAACAACTCCAATTTCATTCCACCCCATATCAAAGGATGGATTTTCCTTACAGGCTTTATGAAGATAATAAAGAGCCGAATCAGACTCATTAAGCAACGCATGAGCCGCTCCCATAAAAAAATGAAGCATGTAATTATTATCACCCCATCGACTTGTACTATTTGCCGACACCATTTTATCATAATCACTTATAGCCTTACGGAAGTTCTTCAAGGCTTCATCCGCCTTGTTTAAGCTCAAAAGAAAAAGCCCTTTCTCATAGGAAGAAGAAAATGCATTTGTATCAATTTTGCTAGAATTTATGTATTCCTTAATTCGTGCTTCGTTCCAATATCCCTGTCCTCTACTCAAATCCTTGGTTACTTTATCCAATGTAACTTGTCCCATTAGGCTTAAATTCAAAAGAAGAAACAAAAGGAAACTTATAGTATTGCGAATCATAAGTAGTTTGGTTTGTTTAGTAAGTAGAAAAAGGTTGAATATTTGCAGATAAATGACAATACTCTTTCGCAAATCTAAATTATTTAATTGACATTTCACAACACCACATAGAACTAATTTCACAACATTATTCCTTCATATTTTCATATTAAATAGTTCTCACTTTAGAAATATGCAATTACATTCACCATCATTGAATTCAGAAAAATTACAGAAACCACCAGAATTTTTCGCAAAGTCCTATAAAATCGTATTTTTAACCGCTAAAAGTGATAAATAACTGAATCCATGATTTTACTATTTTTCTATCTGTTTCTGGCCTTGGTAGTCTCCTTTTTATGTTCAATAATGGAAGCGGTCCTATTATCAACACCCGTTTCTTATTTAAAGGCAAAGGAAGAAAAGGGAAGCACCTCTGCCACAAATTTTCTGAAATTAAAAAAGCATATTGACAAGCCGCTATCAGCAATTTTATCATTGAACACAGTGGCTCACACAGTTGGTGCGGCCGGTGTTGGAGCCCAGGCCATCAAAGTGTTTGGAGAAGCCTATTTTGGATTGGTTTCAGCGATTCTTACAATCCTGATACTTGTAGTTACCGAGATCATCCCAAAAACGATTGGTGCTCAATACTGGAGAAACTTAGTAAAGTTCGTCTCACACTCCATCCGAATTTCAGTTTTTATTACTTATCCTTTGGTGATTGCTGCAGCGTACATCACCCGGTTAATTTCAAAAGAAAATGAACTCCGCACAACCAGCCGGGAAGAATTTGCAGCATTAGCTAAGATCGGTAAAGAAGAAGGTACTTTGGGTGAAAAAGAAAATAAGATTATCCAGAACCTAATTAGACTGAAAAGTATACGTGTTAATGAAGTGATGACGCCCCGGGTTGTAGTTTCGGTAGCGGATGAAAACATGAGCCTGGAGGAATTCCTTAAGAACAAGGACTTCCTGCACTTTTCGCGCCTTCCCATTTTCAATGAAAATTCAGAAAATATAACCGGATATGTTTTCCGTCAGGAAGTGTTTGAAAACCTGGCCGAAGACAAGGAAGGTCTTTGTTTGAAGGACCTCAAAAGACATATTGTAATCGTCCATGAATCCAAACCTTTATTTGGAGTTTGGGAAACTCTACTTGAGAAGAAGGAACATATCGCTCTGGTTGTTGACGAATACGGTGGAATGGATGGCATCGTTACCATGGAAGATATTATTGAAACCCTGTTGGGTTTTGAGATAATCGATGAAACCGATACCATAACGGATATGCAACAATATGCTCGGGAACGCTGGAAATTGCGACAAGCAAAACATGACATGCTTGACCAATTCAATACCAAAGATGAATAAACCGTTACTTATGGGGATATACAGCAATAATTTGTTCAAAGTAGTATTAACACATCAAAAAATAATCACTATATTCACCACTCAAGAATAATAGCCTGAGAGAACGATCATGTCTGGTAAGCATCAATAAGAGTATTGAGCCTGGAATTATTTTTTAACAATCGCTTTCACTAACAATACAGGTGCTAATGTGTTGTATTTAAAGCAATCCTGGTGATGCAAACAAACTAAAGACTTAACATTATATGAGCAATGCAATTTACAGCGTGATTACAGGTACGGGAAGTTATATTCCTACCGTGCGTGTAAAGAATGAAGACTTTTTGAGCAATGAATTTTATGAATCTGATGGAAGTAAAATTGATAAATCCAATCAGGAAATTATTGATAAGTTTCTGGAGATAACAACGATTGCTGAACGAAGGTATGTCACGGATGATTTGGTAACTTCCGATATCGCTTATTTTGCTGCTGAGGATGCCATCAAATCAGCCAATATTGAAAAAGAAGAATTGGATTACATTATTGTAGCCCACAACTTTGGAGATGTAAAGAAGGACAATAAATCGGTGAATATTGTCCCCAGCTTAGCTGCCCGGGTGAAACACAAACTTGAAATCAAAAATCCGGAGACCATTGCTTATGACCTTCCATTTGGCTGTCCGGGTTGGGTTCAGGCTATTATACAAGCTGATTATTATATCAAATCAGGGGATGCAAAAAAAGTTCTTGTAATTGGTGCTGATGTACTTTCGCGTATTGCAGATCCCCACGACCGGGATAGCATGATATATGCAGATGGAGCCGGAGCTACTATTCTGGAAGCCAAAACCAGTGATACTCCTATTGGGATCCTTGCTCATAAAACCCGCTCAGATACCTTATTATACTCACAAATGCTCTTTATGGGTGAATCCTATAAAAAAGACAGCGAAACAGAGGGTGAATTGTATCTGAAAATGAACGGACGCAGATTGTATCAATATGCACTTTCAACAGTACCACAGGCTATAAAAGCCAGTCTTGACAAAGCCAATATTCACCTGAATACAATAAAGAAAGTGTTGATTCATCAGGCTAATGGAAAAATGGACGATGCTATTCTGCAAAGACTTTATAAGCTCTGCGACAATACAGAGATTCCGGAAGATGTTATGCCGATGACAATCTCATGGTTGGGTAATTCTTCTGTTGCAACAGTTCCTACTTTATTGGATTTGATCCTGAAAGGGAAATTAGAAAAAGATAAAATAGAAAAGGGTGATAGTATAATCCTTGCATCAGTTGGTGCCGGTATGAATATTAATTCGGTGGTTTATAAGATGTAAAAAAAATTGGCCACGAATTAACGAATTATTATTTGTGAATTCGTGGCTTTTAGTTTTATCCTTTCCAATTTCCCCAGAGTACTTCCGTATTGATTAATTACTTTTTAAAGTAAATCTATTTTCTATTTTTATGGCCTGAAAATACAATGCCATGAAAAAATCACTAATTATTATTATCGGAATCCTATGCACATTGAATTCCTACAGCCAGGAAGAATCTTTGCAACTACGTTTTATGACCTACAACATCTATCATGGAGAAACTCTGAAGCATGATTTTGATCTGGATCGTATTGCTGAAGTAATGAAACAAGGTAATCCGGATTTCGTAGCACTGCAGGAGGTTGATCTTTTTACCAATCGTGCACATAAGCTGGATTTATCTACTGAACTTGGACAACGCTTGCATATGCTACCTTTCTTTGGAACAGCCATGCCTTTTGATGGTGGTTATTATGGTGAAGGCGTATTAAGTAAATATCCGGTTTACTATCTGAAAAATCACACACTAAGTTGTACTCCGGGAAATGAACCACGAGCTGCATTGGAAATCCGTGTTGCATTTCCAACAGGTGATACCATTTCATTTATTGGAACTCATTTTGATCATACCGAAAATCCGGCAGACAGAAACACCCAGGCTACGGAGTTAATCGAAATCGTTCAAGCTATCCCCTACCCGGTTATTGTCTGTGGCGATTTAAATGCCGAACCAGGAAGTGAAGCCATCAATATCCTGGAGCAGGAACTTACTTTTGCCTTTAAAGAAAATCCTGAAAAAACATGGCCTTCTGATCAACCGGAGCAAAAGCTGGATTATATTATGTTTCGCCCTGGTGATGGATGGAAGATATCTCACAAAGAAGTGATTGATGAACGGATTGCCTCTGATCACAGGCCGGTTTGGGTGGAATTAATAAAGAACTAATCCACCTCACATTCCGGATGTTTAAGTTTGAATTCCTTCACCTGAGCATCCGGAATTTTGTTTTCTGGGATTATAAAAATACTGAGCAATGGTAATTCCATTACAGGAATAATTGACCTAACATCAGTCTCCGAAAACACAATGACCTGAAGTCGTTTACACCCAGCCAAAGGGGCAAGGTCTCGAACCCTTGTTTGCTGAATATAAACGGACTCCAGGTTGTGATGGTGTCTCAATGGACTGATATCTTCAACTGCAGTAGCCGCAAGATTAACAAATTCAAGGCTGTCGAGTTCATTCAAAGCTTCAATATTAGATATATAAGTTGATCCCACCGAAAGGGATTTCAAGCGTTTTAATTTTTGTAAAGGTTCAAGATTACTATCTCCCAAAGGATAATGATCACAATCCACCTGTTCCAGATTGATAATTCGTATCAAATCTTCATTGCTGGGTTTCTTTCCAATCATATCCAGTTCCCTTAGAAAAACTTCCTGCCAGGTATCATTAAGATTGTTCCACCAGATTCGTTCAGGAGTTTCTTTTTCCGGGTTCTTACAGTAATTCAGATTACAACATATTGTAGTTATAAATATGAGAAATAGGATCTTCATATACTTTAATTAGAATCCGACATATAATACATTAGCCACTCCACTGTTTTTCAGAATTCCCCAAGGGATACTTGAGTTATTTATTTTACTGTTAATAGCTTTGGAAATTTCGGACTTATTATCATGATATCCTTCAATATTCCAGCTATTCGCCAAAGGCTCCGAAAACTGCACCAACAGTGTGTAATATTCCTGACCGAAAATACTGATGCCCATTGGAAGATAATTCTGATTAACCCAGGGTTGAATAGCATTTGAAACAGCATTCAAATCTAATGCCGAAGGAACGATCTGCCAGGCAAGCCCGGTCATATCTGATTTTATATAGAGTACATAATAAGCCGAACCACTCCATGAAAATCCTGTAGGGATATATCCCTGATTCATATTGTTGTTAATCCCCTGTTGCAAGCTGTTGGCATCGTTATACCATTCCATATTCCAGGCTGAAATATTGATCAGATCTCCTCCCAGATAAAGGACTTCAAACTGACTGCCATTGCAACTCAAACCGATCGGAACCATTCCTGAATTGGCTTTAGCTGAAACCTTCTGCTCAAAATTCTGTAGATTACTACCGTAGGTTTCCATACTCCAGATATCAGCTACTGAAACATTTGGTTCTGGAGGAGAACTTCCTCCTGAGTTAGATCCTGCAAATGGATCGGGATTTGTATTTGATGTATTCGAATTATTTGAAGGTCGCTTCATTGCAGTCCATTCCTTCTTCTTGTAGGTATTCACGTCAAATTGCGTTACCGGCATTTCTGTTTTCTCTGCTTCAGCAATAACCTTCTGTCCAGGTTCCAGGTAGGAAATCGTATGCTCATTTCGCACCTCAACCACACCTTCAATTAGTTTCACTTCAGTCTTTTGATCCTTTTTCACGTCTACCCCAAAGGAAGTTCCACGTACACCCACCGAACAGGTTGGAGTAATAACCAGAAATTCTTCACCTTTAATGGATACATCCAGAAGCAAACTTCCATACTTAATAACCATCTTACTGAGTCCAAACAAAACCTCAGCATCGGGCTTGATTACAAAACAGGAATTGTTATTGCTGAAAGTCACCGAAACATCCTTAGCATCAGAACTTGTTCGGATCACATCACCCTGGAAAACCGGTGTTGTGCCATCAACTCTTTCCCAATTTGCAGCACCCGATCTTCTTATTTTAACAGTACCACCTCCAACATCCAGATGCAGCATTGCTAACTCTGAATAGTTTTGAGAAGTGTTTGGCAATTCGGCCAGGTTTACCTCAGTATCAGCCACCATAGCCTGTCGAAGTTGTTCCGCTTCAGCCCAGCTGTTTTCAGGAATTGGTTTCGAAGCTTTCACAATTGCAGGAACAGGCTTCTTAGGTGCATTGATTTTCTCAACAGTCTTTTTCAGTTCCTCATTACTTCTGTCCTCATTCAAAGCCAACTCGTAATACTTCTTCGCCTGTTGATCACAATACATTTTATTGAACTGATGATCGCCCCAAAGAGCAGCCTTGGTTAATTCACGCCAGGCATCAGCGACACCTTCATAACAATATGCTCGCAGCTTTGATGCACTCATACCTCCAATACTATTTCGGATTGAAGGAATCAATCCTGCCGAATGACTCAGTGTTTGGCCGGCATCCTCTATAAAGCCAGATTTGTACTGATATGCATAAACCCGCTTGGCAAATTGCGCATAGCTATACACCACACGAAACAAGGATATAAATTTCGTTGTCGGATTTTCCATTTGTTGTGCTACTCCCTTTGCCTGCCGCATAATACGTGCCGGTTTTTCCATAGGATTACCCGAAGCAGTATTGGCTGCCTCCTGATATCCGGGAGCATTATCAAAAGCATCTTCAGCCTTATCGAGTAAAGCATTAAACTGCTCCAGTAAAGCATCGTCATGATCCGTTAATTCCCATTTCGAAGAACTTGTATTATCATATGAACTTGTACCAGAGTTATTGGTATTTGAGGTATTCGGATTATTGTTTGTTTGATTATTCCAGGTATTTTGAGTATCATTTGTGTTCTGATCATCAGAAACCCAGTTTCCTGTATTCACCTGACCTTGATTTGCATCCTGACCGGAATTATAACCTGTGGTATTTACAATGGTGCTAGTCGGAGCATTTCCTGAGTTCTGGATAATAGCGTTTCCATCAATAGTAAAAGATCCGGAGTTTGTAAGGACAGTCTCTCCAACATCAACCAATAGTTCATAGGTATGTTGTCCCTGGCTATAATCAGAGGGTAATGCAAAAGTGAAATCCCGGGAATTTACATCCGAATAACCGGTAATGATGGGTTTTGATCGTGTATTCTGTGTTATCTGCTGTCCATCGAGTTTGATATTCACTATAATTCCAAACATCTGCTTATGAATAACATCAAAACTCATATCCACATAAGTTTTCCCACCGCCATAATCCTTTAAACTATTTTCAAAGCTTACATTTTTCAGGTAAAATGGATCAGATGTTTGATCTTGTTCATTATCGGTATTAGAACTTCCGTTAGCCGAAGAACCACCAAAAAGATCTGATTGATGATTTGCAGAAGTATTCGAATTACTCTCATATTGATTCTTAATCCTATCATATTCCCTATCAAACCAGGAGCGGTTATCATTAACCTGACTAAGAAAGGCTGGTTTATTGTTTTCATCATCAGTGGAGTTGATATTAAGAATGATCTGATCACAATCATTAGCAGCAATACGCTTCAGTTGCTGAACCTGACTTTTGTATTGGGAAAGTGAAATCTGACCATCAAGAAGTTCTTGCCCAAACTCATCCAGCTTACTCATGTAAACATCCGTTTCCCAAACAAAATCCGGATTGGAATATTCTAACTTAGCTATAGGACCTGCTTTAATATTTTGCTTCATTGAATTCATTCGGGAAACTATCGCGTAGAACTCATCCACCTCATCTTCCCATGCACGCATAAAACTTGCAAATTGCCAGCAAGCTTCCTCCATCCGTTCCGCTCTTCGGATCAATCCTTTCACCTCTGTTTCATACAAATCGGTATTGATAATTTGGAGGCGTGCCTCTTCTATCTTTTTATAATTATCAATAAATCCATCAATTCCTTCCTTGGCATTTTTTACAGCATCATAGTATTCCTGTTTAGTGATGGATTCAACCACATCCTTTATTGTCTTTACTCCATCGTAGGTGGTTTTCAGATAAGTCCAGGCCTGGTCTTGCCGATCAAGAGTTCGCATGTTATGCACATCATAAAATGCTTCCTTGCAGTTTTTTATTGATTTCTGATTTCTTTTGACCCGATCTTCCCAGTAAGAAGCAGTGAGCACCTTGCTTATTTGGGGCTGAAAATAAAAGGTGTAAGATGGATTCTGTTGCAATGCTGCACGATATTCATCCTCGAAATAATAATTCACATAGGAATCCAGATCTCTTTTCAAACTATTCAACTCTTTTACGGCCTCATACACTTTCTTTGAATTCGCAAGTTGATTCACCTGATCAGCCCTACGCTGAACCTCGTCTATATAAGCATTAACTTTTTGTACCTGTGCATTTGTAGTGCAGGTAATCCCTATAATGGCATATATGACCACAATTATCAGACTAAGTTGTTTCATTAGGTATAGTTGTTTCATTTTCATGTCCTCAAGAATTGTATCCCTATATCATGATATATCATTGAGATATTTTTAGATCCCACAGTCGTTGCACTCCTTTGGGATTACGATCAAGGTCAGATCGTGTGGGGGAACAGGCGGCGGAGACATAATTAAAATTTCAGAGGCGTCTCCGCCGCCTGTTCCTCTCAAAACCTCCAGCACCACGTCTTTCTGACGAACGAAGTGAGGAAGGATCTATTTCCCGTTATAGTCAATGACCAAAAGTGTTAGTGACCACATTTAATATATAATAGCAAAAAATTAGAAATTCACAGCGACTCTTCTTTGCTTAGGCCAAAATATGCTTGCTTAAAATCCGATAGATATCGTTCACATTCTTACTCTTTTTAAACTCCTTAGTAATTGGAGTCTGACTACTTGAGATCCAGATTTTCAATTCCGCATCGGTATCCAACATCCCCGTACTTTCCTTAGAAAATCTACTGATACTTTTATAGGGGATACTCAGGTATTCCCGTTTCTTACCGGTTACACCTTGCTTATCCACAAGAATCATCCGTTTATTAGTGAATACATACAAATCACGGATAACTTTAAAGGATTTCTCAATAAGCTCACCATCGACCAGAATAGGAGCAAATTCACTTTGTATCTTTTCAGGGGATACTTCAGAAGCATTCCCCATTAATCCACTTATTAATCCCATAATTGTTTTTGTTTTCGTTAAAATCCGAAGAGGTGGAGACTTTTGATAGCCTCGCGGGTCCTCTTCGGAAGGGGTTCTCATCAAGCAGCTTTCTGCTTCAGGTTAACGGGTTAGGTTTGGGTTATCTTGTTACAAAATCATTGCTTACGGAATGTAAATATCACACCAGAACCACCCGTACGTTTAATCTCATTACCATTGATCGTATACGTATCGGTAATGCCCCCAAATTGATGTTTCAATAAAAGTTGATTTCCATTTACAGACCACGTTCCATTATTTCCACCCACATAATTTCCAGAATTAATGGGCTGATACTTTTCACAATAGGAGCCATCGGGATGAATTTCTATATGATGATAGTTCACCCTTTTCTGACCATCAGAGCGTTTCAGAAAATTATATTTACCTACAGGATTATTGGTTCCTGATCCTGAATTATTCAGGGCTGATCCACCTATCGTTCCGCCAATCCCTCCGCTGGAAGAATTAGAACCGCCTTCAACGGTAAACATCAACTCCTTAACAACACTTTCTCCAAACCAGAATTCCACAAAGTATTTCCCTTCGGGCCAGCCTGCGGTTGGTTTACAAATTGTAGCATTGGAAGTTCCTCCATTTTGGTTTGGGAAATTATATACGGTTTCATCAATAACATATTGCTGATGACCAAAGACCCAACGGGTTTTCATTTGTTTTCCACTTCCGTTTCCGGTCCAATCGAACACCACATAGATATTCGCTGTCTGCGTATTAAACTTATTGGTTTGGTTTGTTATTTTCGTTTTCCCAACCATTTGGTCACCCATCACAAACTTATTCATACGAAAATTGGAAGAAGCAGGCTGTTGTTTTGCTACACCACGGAATCCCAGTATTTGGAAAGACCGGGTTATTCGCTTTACCTCTTCCCCCTTTTGAGCCAACATACTTGAAGGAATAATAGCCGTTAATACATATCCTTTACTGTTTTGAATTGTATAAAAAGCTGCCAAGTTCACCTGATTTCCGTTATATTGCATCTGATAAACGCCTTGTTTTCCAGGAATTCCATTTGCAGAAGTATGATCATTAAAACTCAACTTCTGCGTTCCGGCGGGTAGCATGTTTTGCTCATAAACCTGAGTAAGAACATCAAGTGTTACAGCAGGTGTCGCATCAAATGTCCTCAGCTGAATCGCTGCATTTTCATCCGGACTATAGAAATCATAAACCTTGTCCGTACCATCCATATAGGAACTGTTTGTCCAGGTATCGGGGACATTAATCTTGAACTTAAACTGATTGTCGGTAATCCATTTTGCATGACCAATAGTAATAAGGGTCGCAACAAAAACGATTGATAAGATTATCTTCTTCATAATTCTATTATTTTTTATGACATTGCACACCATGTATCCACCCTGTGTAAGGAGTAAAAACATCAATCCCAACCCGATCCCTTTGAGGACAAGGAAGTACAAACTGGATCACATACTCTCCGGAACCATCTCTGAATCGGTGTTTAGCTTTCAATCTAACTTTTGTCTCATACGCTGGAGTAAAATCATTCAAATCGAAAATAGCCGCCCCCTTTGGCATGCGATTCTTTGGTTTGGTATAGTATGTATCTCCAGTCCAGGAAACCGAACTTCCATTTATGATAACGGTTCCCAACCATTTTCTATCCGTACAGATATAAATTCCATTTGGCCAGTAGCCATCTGCCCATGTTTTTCCTGTTGGCAGGTTATAAGTTGAAGCGATATCATTCGTTCCTGATGTTTTTGATGCATCACTTGCTGACGAAGTATTTTTTTCTGATGCAATAGTATTTTTCTTAGCCTCTCCACGGAATCCCAGTATTTGGAAAGACCGGGTTATTCGCTTTACCTCTTCCCCCTTTTGAGCCAACATACTTGAAGGAATAATAGCCGTTAATACATATCCTTTACTGTTTTGAATTGTATAAAAGGCTGCCAAATTCACCTGATTCCCTTTATATTGCATCTGATAAACGCCTTGTTTTCCAGGAATTCCATTTGCTGAAGTATGATCGTTAAAACTCAACTTCTGCGTTCCGGCGGGTAACATATTCTGCTCATAAACCTGTGTCAGTATATCCAATGTCACTCCGGCAGTTGCCTCAAAAGTCCTCAGTTGAATCGCTGCATTTTCATCCGGACTGTAGAAATCATAAACCTTATCCGTACCGTCCATATAAGAACTGTTTGACCAGTTTTCGGGTACATTAATTTTGAATTTATACTGATTATCGGTGAGCCATTTGGCCTGAAGACAGTTTACATTTACTGTCATCAATGCAATTAATATGATTAATATCTTTTTCATAAAATGGCAGATTTAGGTTTAGCGAATTTCAAAATGCTTCACTTCAGGATCGGTGTCATTATTACCTATAGCAATTTCAACCGCATACTTCCCTTGTGGCCAACCATTATTGGGACGACTTAAGCTTGTATGCAAATCCAGATTAATCCCTTTATCAGCCGAATTCAAAGTTACCTGATCGATTACCAAAGCCTGCCCTTCCAGGTATTTCCATGTGAATGTAACCTGAGTATTTTCCGGTGCATTTTTAAGCTTGCAACTAGCATATAAAGATCCTTCACTGGTATTGAATACCGGAACATCATCGTTACATAATGATCCATTGAAGTTCGTACACATTTTTACGTCAGAAATATTGGCGGTAGTCACTTCGAATTCACAGCCTTGAAAGGCAAAATATCCGAGAATTAGAATCAGAACTAAATAAAAGAGCTTTTTCATGATTTATGGTTTTAATTAGTTTCGAAATTATAGCCTGAAAAAGCCCGAATCGAATATTTTAGATAAGTGTAGGTGTTTGTTTATTATTTGTATTGGTTGGTTTATTATTTGTCTCCTGGTTGTTGGTTGGATGTTGTTTGTTCTTGGTTTTGGTGATTTGAAACAGTTTCATTTAATTCCGGTATAAGCTTATGTAGGCTGCCAAATCCCGGAGGGATGAAATATCTATAGGTGCTTTCAACTACCGTATCACCAAAGCTCCGAAGGAGCGAAATATACACTCATCGGTAGATTGATATTTCGCTCCTCCGGAGCTTCTGCTTTTGGAGACCTCAGATTCTATAGATATTCGACTCCTCTGGAGTCAATCGGCATTAAAGGATTGTAGTATGAACCTAAGCCTCCAATGACATTGAAATACCTTCCTGACGAACGAAGTGAGCAAGGATCTGTATTTTATGCTCCTTGAGCCTTGAAAAGGCGTTATAGAACAGCCCGTGGTGTAGCCACGGGTAAAGTGATGGTAATATGTTATTCGCGCACCACAGAAATCCCTGAACAGAATCTACTACGGATAGCATGGTGCGCAACTACCATTAAGATCAATTTATATTGTGACAAGGATTTATTTCCATATTTTAGCCATATGAAACAAGCATGATTAAAATAATTATTAAACCTCAAACATGAATGATTATTTTGATCTTGTGGTTCCATCTGGCCGAATTAAACAAAAAATAAACAGATGAAAAAACACCTTCTATTATTATTTATCATATTATCTTACTCAGGTTATTCTCAAATCAATATTTCAGGAATTGTAATCGATTCAATAACTCAGAAAATCATTCCTTTTGCCAATATTGTTATTGAAGAGAATGGTTCACAGATTACCGGGAGGTCTAGCGATATTGATGGCAAATTCTCCTTTGAGATACAAAACACCGGAACATACACCCTTTGCTATGAGTATATGATGTATAGTAAATCAACACAAACAATCAATATCAATTCGGACACCAACATTGTTATCAAAATGGTTTCACCATTGGCCTGTTATCAACCTTGTAGAAAAATCAGAATAAGGCATGGAGTGCAATGTGATCTCCCTAATGACCTATATCAATACAGGGATTACAAGAGAATAAGGGAAGAAGCAAAGGTCTTAGGTTTTGGTAATATTCTTGAAAAAAAGGATTCCATTGTTGTCAGGATCTGGTCAGAACCGGCTTTTGGATATTACGGAGGATCAATGCGTGAGCTTACTAATAACGATGACATATGGGATTATAGGTTGACCTTTTACGAAGCTAACTATGATCAACTACCCAGTCATGTAACCAACTCATTCAGATACCCTGGTGACTCTCTTTTTTTCGATACTGTCAAATTCAAGATAACAGACAAAAACACTTTCTTCCAAAAACAAGTTGGTTAGATTTTGAGAAACATAACTTCATTGAAAACCTTCTCAAAAAAGAAGATTATTGTCATACGATTCGGGTAAATGATGGTGGCTGTTTCGATGGTATCTCCTATCACATTGAAATTAAGATTGGCGAAACCTACAAATTTCTATCAATTGATAATCCGGATTGTATTAAACCAGGAAAATTCGAACAGATTGATGCCTTTATTAAACTTTTAGACTACGTTTATAATGAATTTGAGGAAGATGGTACTGAAGACAAAGGTCTGAAATAAATCCAGGGATTAAAGACCCGATGGAAATGTTCTCCGAGCGCCTATCGCACGAGGGATTTGATCAATAAGTGGGTTAGGCGTAGATTGTATCTACGTCTTTTTATTCATGTAGGCATAGCCTACATGAATAAAAAGACGTAGGCGGAGCCTATGCCGAACAGAGCAATTCACATTTACATTTTTAATTCTTAGCTTTTAGTTTTTAACTCTTAACTCCCCCTCCTAAACAATCGCCTCCAAAGCCTTCAAGAAATTCTCTTTCCGGCGAGATGAAACCGGAATCCGTTCACCGGAAAGCAGGCGGGCATAACCTCCACTTTTCTTTTCATAAGCTTCAACAAAGTTCAGATTTACCAGGTGGGATTGATGCAAACGAAAGAAGCCATAACTCGTAAGCATCTCTTCGAATTCTTTAAGTGTTTTAGCAACGGTAATCCGGTCTTTACCATCGATAAAAATATGTGTATAATTTTCACTGGACTCACATCGAATCAGTTTCTTCACCTCAATGACAAACAGATTATCGGTGGTATTAATAATGATTTTTTTATCCTGATTGGAGTTCTTATAATTCTCAATACAGGTATCAATTTTCAGGTTGATGCGTTCTTCTATTTCAAGGGCTTCTTCCACTTTTTTAATGGCGCTGGTTAATTCATTGGGTTTAACAGGTTTCAGTAAATAATCAAGTGCACTCAGTTTAATCGCTTTCAGAGCATATTCATCATAAGCAGTAATAAACACCAACTTAGCGGTATTATTCCTCAGTTTCTTTACCAGATCGAATCCGGTTCCATCAGGGAGATTGACATCTAAAAGAATCAAATCAGGAGATTCCTTTTGAATCAAAGCAACACCTTCAGCTACAGTAGCAGCTGTACCTATCACTTTCACTGATTCACTATAAAAGTTCAACATATTCTCCAATGCCTTTCGGGCATTCACTTCATCTTCAACTATAATTGTTTTAATCTCCATAAATATCAATTCTTAATTCTGGTAAGGAATATTAAAATGAACAGAAGTACCTTTCACTTCATTATTTTCCCCAATAATTTCTTTAATGCCAAATTTGATCTTACTTCTCTTCTTCCTGTTCAATATTTCCAATCGCTTCTGGCAAATGGAAATCGCTAATGATTCGTGCTCTTTATTCTTCCTGGTATTTATTTGTTTTGAAGCCGTCAATCCAATTCCGTTATCAACCACACTAAAGTGAATCATCCCATTTTTCAGTTGGTAATTAATCACGATTTCACCTTTTCGCTTTAAAGCTTTCAGTCCATGTTCAATTGCATTCTCAAGAAATGGCTGAGCGAGCATTGGAGGTACGGCATAGTCATTATCAAACAATTCTTGATCGTAGTTTATAGTAAAATCGAATTTATCCTCAAAACGCAATTGCTGCATTTTCAAATACAAGTCAATGCATTCGATCTCTTTTTCAAAAGCAATATACTCATGCCGACTGTTATCTAATATCATTCGGATCAGACTGGCAAAATCGGAAAGATAATTCCCGGCTTCGTGCGGACGGTTCGAATAAATATAATTCTGGATAGCAAATAGTGAATTAAAGATAAAATGCGGATTCATCTGCAACCGAAGTAGTTTTTGATTCAATTCACTATTGGATAAACTTAGCTTTATACTTCTCACCCTGTACAAGATAATAATCACAATTACAGATACTATCACAAATACGACGAATGCTATAAACCACCAACGCATCCAGTAAGGCGCAACAATACAAACATCCAACTCCAGGGGTTCCTCATACTCCCAACCCTGATCCGCTGCCACCTTAACCTTAAAAACATATTCTCCCGGTGGAACGTTGGTAAATTGAGCCAATCGATCTGACTTCGACAACTTGATCCAATCTTTATTAAAACCTTCCAGGATATAATAATAACTGAAAGGATCCTCATGCCCCCATATATTCGCTCCCACCTGAATGGAAAAGAAATTTTCATTGTGCTCCAGCTCAACATGGCGATGCTTTGCCAAACTTGGAATTTTAACTTCATCAAAGACATTCAATGCCGATAAATAGACCAGCGGCGTTTTCAAGGTTGTTCTAAGTTCATCCGGATGAAAGATCGCCAGACCATTTTCCCCGCCCATCACAATCCTCCCATCACTCAACTGAATCGCACAAGATGTTGATGCTTTAAACTCCAGTTTTATTATGGATGAATAGATTGAATAATTCTGAGAAACAGAATTATACTTATATACTCCCTTATTGGTCAACAGCCAGATTTCATACTGTGAAATTGGCAAAATGGTATATACTTCAGGTCTGTCTTCCGGATTCCACAATTCAATCTCCACGATTTTCTCCTGCCCGCTTCTGATTACAAAAAGTCCCTTTGCTCCAATCCAGATATTGCCCAGCTCGTCTTCATTAACATCATAGATTTTCTTCTGATCAAAACCAGACTCAGGATTAAATTTCGAATAATAACAAAATGAAGTGTCTGCCTCTGGTAAATACGTATGAAGGCCGTTTCGGGTGGTCCCCATCCATAACCTGTTTTGACGATCCAAATGTAAACAAGTGATATGCCTGGAATTATGAGGATCATGAAACTTCTGGGTGAAAAATCGAAGGTGCTTTTCTTTTTTGGTATCAAACAATGACAAACCATATCCTCCCCAGAAACCAACATATAAGTTCCCATTCAGATCAAACTCCAGATCATTATACCAATCCATATTGGTGGAATTTTTATCAAGAGTATAAAGGGAAAACCTTTTTTTATTTGCATCAAGGCGACCAAAACCAATTCCGGCCCACAAGCCACAATATGGAATCCCATTCTTATCCAATGTTAAACATCGAATATTTCCTGATTTCAAGCCTTTAGTATTTTCCGGATTAAAATGAGTTAATTCGTAGTTTTCAAGGTTCAGGTGATCGATCCCCTTCCCTGCTGTTCCGATCCACAGGCTATTATCTGCACCTTCTCCCAAAGAAGTAATTTTTGAAGAAGCCAATGCTTTATTGGTTCCGGAAATGTGAAACAGGTAATCAACACCTGTTGTATTGGGTATTAAAACACGAAGACCTCCAGAAGTGGAAACCCATATCCGACCATACCCATCCTCATAGATTTTATAGATGTAATGTCCGGGCAGGGAATATGGATCATCATCATTGGGGATATAGTCAATCCATTCTCCACTTTCCAACGAATAGGAAGCAAGTCCGTTACCAGTACCAAACCATAGTTTATTATCACTCCCGGCATGCATGGCCCAGGAAGAGCCCCGCATGAAACTGTGAAAACGTGATTGCCTGGGATCATACTGATAAATTCCATCTAAGGCTCCCATCCATACGGTTCCATATTCATCCTCAAAACACCAGGCCAGATCGTAATCCCTTTTCATACCAGGTACAGGAATACTTGCACTGACAGGCAATAATTCAGGCTGATCCTTATCGTTGATCGTATAAGGGCCAATATTCCGCCCTCCAAAGTACAAGGTTCCTTGTGAATCACGATAGATCGAATGATAATAATAGTAGGGCTGATTCAACCGCCAGTGTTTATATTGCTTTTCAACTAAAAGACTTTTTTGATCAATCTTCCACAAATATCCCTGCAAAGTCTCGAACCACAACAAACTATCTCCATCAGCATAAACCTCACGAATGTATAAAGAATCGGATGCCTTTACGGAATCTGCTTGGGTAAACAGTGGCTCAAAACTATCGGTATCATAATCAAAACGACAAATACCATTTGCAGTACCTATCCATAATCTCTCAAAAGCATCCTGTTCAATACAAAACACCTTTGAAGAAGGAAGTGATCCAGGTGTCCAGTCATTGATATACTTCCTTACCTGATTTCCATCGAAACGAAATAAGCCATTGGTAGCCGCCAGCCAGATATAACCATATTTGTCCTGTTCAATATCCACCACATCACCACAATCTTTCCCCAGGTATTCATCAAAAGAAGTGAAGCGGGCATAGATATCCGTTCTTATACTTTGGGGCTCTTTAAATACCTGATTGAATCCATTGGAAATGGTACAACAAAACAGTAGTATGGTTAGTAAGAATCGGGTCATGGTTTAGCTTATAGTTTGGTAAATATAGAAAATTTGAGGGATCGTATTATTATGGATATAGTTGATTTAATAGTTCCCACAGTCGTTGCATTCCTGTGGAATGACATACAAGGTAAGATCATGTAGGGGAAGGATCTATTTCCCTTTTGTTCTATTCAAGGTTAGTAAATTGCGCACCATGCCAATGGAGATCTCCAAATCACCCTTTATTGTGGTGCGCCAACTCCACATTCCTACTTAAACCCAGGGCGATGCCCTGGGCTGAATTAAATCAGGCTTTCAGCCTTAAAATTTCTTCATAACATACAACAAGTATTTTCAACGAACAAACATTTATCATGTGTAGAATAGAATCCTGATACGCTTGAAGTTTAGTGATCGACCTATTATTGTATTCTTAGAAGCTCTTATAGGAAGTTATGTAAACGGGTAGCGGTGAAGGCCGGCGCATGCCAATAACAATGCAAAATAGTTTAAGCTCAGAGTCATCTACCCTTGAGTTTTATTAATCTGCATTACATAAACGTATCGCAGGCCGACCCAGGACGGTAGTTAGAGCTTCTTGGAATGCAATAATCAGTCTTGATTTTTATTCACGCATTGTTTATTTAAAAGTGTTCATGCGTGCTTCGCAGGTGCTTCTTTTCATCAAGGAAAAGAAGATTTAAAGAAAAAAAACAAAAATGAATGATTCCTTCAATAACGATGCGAGTTCCAACAACCAATAAAAAAAAAGGAAAGAAATTTAGTTATATAAAAGAAAAAAGTAAAAGCTAAAAAATAAAAAGATAAATACATTCCCGAATATGCAAATTGCGGGAATGCAATAACTCACCTCATCCTCTGTCTCCTTCTCCTCAAGGAGAAGGAGGACGTTCTTAGTTGATGTCTGTGTAAATAATAAAAGATCCTACAAACCCTCAAACACCTCAAACATCAAATGAAACTCAACATCATCAATCTGTGTTTTATCATGAAAAATCATATTCGGATTCACTAATTGAGTAAGCTGTTTCTTAGGAACACCTTTACTCACCAGGTAGTTATGAATCACCCCCACACTCAACTTAATCCGTTTCCGAATTTTACGTTCCATTATTACTGGATCATACAATTTAAGCACCCGATCCTCCAAAGCCAGACTACTATTCTCAGGAGCAGTATTAGCATTAACAAAATCGGCAAATAAAGGATCATTCTCATCCACAGCATGAATTCGTTCCCAATCCGATTTAGAGAAAGAAATAGTATCGGGAATCGCCAGGAAGCCGGCTTTAGTTTTAACCATTGCCTGTTTCTTTGCTTGCGTCTGCAGATCAAAATACGGATTGACAAGCAACTTAATCTCAGGAATATCCCTTAACACTTCAGCCATTTGATCGAATTTAGAATAATCACCTTCATCGAATTCATCAAAAACTGTTTCTACAGAAATCTTTTTTACCGACTTTTCATTGGGTCCACTTACACCATCTGCCACGGCTTTATAGGGGGAGATAGCCGCTTTCAGCAACAGTTCTTTAAAAATTGAGCCCACTGTTTTCCAGATCTTGTACTCCGGATCAGACAAATCTCCTTCCACAGGAATATCAATAAGAATATGTCCTTCTCTGTTTTTCAACGCTGCCACAGCCGTTTTAAACGGAAGCTTCATGGCCTTGTCGTGCTTTTGCTTCTTTCCCAGCGTAAGTGAATTCAATGTCAGATTGTTTTCACTTTTCAGTTGCATATCATTAACATCAATACGCGCATAAACCGAACCTGTTCCTTTTAACACAGGATATGCCAGGTATTCCAGAAAATACGGAGACAAATCTGTCATGGACAAATCATCAATCTTCATTTCAACGATAACATCCTCCGGTTGATTGGGGTAAAGCGTTGAATTGGCCTTCATGGTACCGCTGTTATTCAGCAATGAAGAAAGCGTAACAAAAATACTATCAACTTCAGAAGAAACATTAATGGCTTTCAGGTCGGTATCAGAAATCAAATATTCAAAGTGATCAATCATGGTATGATCGATATACTCCATGTTCACATCAGAAATCATTAATGTATCGATGGTAAAGTTGCTTGCTTTAATCTGCTGAACAGCATCGGCAAAATAGTCCTTTATCATCACAAAAACATTGGATGAATATTCCTCCTCCGTACTAACAACAGTAGTATCCGTAGAAATTAACAGCCGCGATACATTATCGTCTTCAAGGGTAAATGCCTCATATTTGAAATAAGGCCTGTTGAGTTTAATGGCTTCAATTTCATAAACATCTTTTGCAGGATTAAGCGTATCAATCCGAAACACCATACGATCCAATCCCATTACTTTCGAATTGGTCGTATCATTAATATAGATGCCGTCCACTCCCAACGATCCCATAATATCAATATCCAGTGCATCCTGCGACTTACTACTCAAAAGCAGGTCGGCATTAAATTCACCTCCGATATCCCTGGTATTCATAAATTCCTGCAGGTAGGGCAAAAGAACATCGATCTTTAACTGATCGGAACGCAAAGCCATATTGTACATGCCCGTCTCCATATTATAATCCAATTCACTGTTTAGCTGTCCACCCGATTGCAAACCGAAATTCGTTACAACATTCACTTCCGGATTATCCCAGAAAACACCATTAGGGATACTTACAAACAAGTCCTCCATGGCAACAAAACTGTTCAGGTTATGATCCGTATAAGTGATTTCACTATTCTTCAAAATCATATTTTCAACGCCATAACGAACCGGCTCCGATTCCTCAACAACAACCGTATCGCTTCCAGAATCAAAAAAAGCAATCAGCCCATCAAAATTAAAATGATCTTCGCTTAGAATAATGTTGCATCGCACTCCATCAACCTCAATATCATCAAGAAGGTAATTACTCCGTATACAGGAAGTCACATTGGGATTAACATGTAACTTTTCAATCAGTAAAAAGGTATCAACAGCATTCTCTTCATACAGAACAAAATCCTTAATGGTAACTCCTCCGGTAAAATAATTCAGATAGATGGAAGAGATATTCAATTCCCTACCCACCAACTCTTTGCCATTATTATTGATGTAATTCTTTGCAAACAGAGGTATTGCTATCAGGATAACCGCTATAACAGATATAATTACTATTAAAGTCTTTTGCTTTTTACTAAGATTCTTCCACATACGCTACGATTCACGATTGAGAGCCAAAAGTATGGATTTTAAAGAGTAATAAACAACCAGCATTTTCATTTTGTTAAATAGTTTTCAAATGAAAAAAGAATGATTATAAAACATAAATTGTATTGTAGAGTTTCATGCTATCATCATGAACACCTTGACCGTCATCCCTACGAAGGAGGACCGCGAAACAGCATGAGCTCCTTTGAATAAAGGATATTGCGAATAAACTCTCAATTTTGTACAACTTATAAAGTTTCAAATAAACAATAAACTGTGAAGTTTCATGCCAACATCATGAAAACCCCGACCGTCATCCTCCCGAAAGCTTTCGGGAAAGGAGGGAACTCTCAGTTTTATACAACCTCTGAATTTTGAATAAAACATAGTAAGTTGAGATTCAAAAGAAATCTAATTAGTTTCCTTAAACTATTGTATACACGTTTATTATTACCTTTATAAGTTTGCAACGCGACCATTCAATTATCGACAATTTTGGAAGAATAACATCTGGAAATTATTTCCTGTATATAGTTACAAATAAGAGCCGAACTTCATTATATATCGGTGTAACCAACAACCTTAAAATAAGGATTCAACAACATATTAACAATGCAGGTAATCCATCAACATTTGCGGGGAAATACAACTGTAACTTGCTAATTTACTGGGAACGATTTGATAGAATGATTCATGCTATTAACAGAGAGAAACAAATCAAGAAATGGAATCGAAGGAAGAAAGAAGAACTAATTAATGATTTTAATCCTCATTGGCGTGTTTTGAATTCTGACTTGGAAACTGACTAAACTTACCAGTCACTATTTACCTTCTTTGGTGTAGAGAGTTCCCTCCTGCGTCGGGATGACGGGTAAGATTTTGTAGAGGTCGAGTGCAACCGAAGAGCCATAAATAACCAAAAAAAGTAAAAAAATCCTGCGCTAATCCGCGTCATCAGCATAATCTCTGTCTGCTGACAGGCAGGCACATTCTATCCAAAACAAATTCCTTATATTTAACACTCGTAAATACAAAACCCACAATCATGAAAAGCAAAAAACTTTGGTTCATCCTATTACTTACAATTACAACCCTAACACTTGTATACACCTTCTACGCCCACCCATCTTTTAAAATCGCAACCGGATATGGTGCTAAATACCTGGGATCGTATTCTTACCTTTCCAATCTTCCCGACTCAATTGTAAAAAAGGACCTGGATTTCTCTGTGGTAAAGTATGTCGACTTCGAGTACAATAAGGAAGAAAACAGTCTGGAAGCTGATGTTTTCGGTATCGTAGAACATGAAGCCGAATTCTATGATGCAAAACATAGTAAAGGATGTAAGCTGGATCATGATGATAATGATGAAACAACAAAAGAACTTCCAACAGCGAAGCATGAGTATACCGATTTTAACCGGACCTGGCCACAAGGGGATAAACTTAAGGATACTGTTTTCCCGGAAGTGAATCTTGAAAAGATCAACAAGATCATTAAACAATCCTTAAAGGAGAATTCTGCAACACGGGCAGTTACAATTGCCTATAAAAACCAATTAATTGCCGAACATTACGCACCAGGGGTTAACATCAACACCCGCTTACTTGGCTGGTCGATGACCAAAACCATGTCCGGAGCTTTGATTGGAAACCTGGAGAAAAACGGACTGATCAATCGCGATGATCCTGCAGGAATTCCTGAGTGGAAAGACGATAAACGAAAAAACATTACAGTTAATGATCTGCTGCAAATGAGCTCCGGATTAAAATGGACAGAAGATTATTCCAAAATTTCCGAAGTGACACGAATGCTATATATGGAACCTGATTTCGCCCAATATGCAATCTCACGTCCGCTGGAATTTATGCCCGGAACACATTGGTATTATTCTTCAGGAACATCCAATATCCTTTCACAAATCATCCGCTCCAAATTCAATACCACTGAAGAATACTGGGCTTTCCCTAATGACAGTCTGCTTAAAGCTATTGATATGCGCAGCGCTGTTTTAGAAACCGATAATGCCGGAAATTACGTCTTCTCTTCCTATTGCTGGGCCACCGCCCGCGACTGGACACGCTTTGGTTTACTTTACCTCAACAATGGAAACTGGTTCGGACATCAGGTATTTACTCCTGAGTGGGTGGATTACTCAACAACTCCTGCAACGAAGTCTGACGGTAAATACGGAGTACAAATGTGGCTCAACGCCTCCAAAAAAATGCTCCCCTCCGCTCCTGCCGATACCTTCTTCGAAAAAGGCTACGGCGGCCAACGCGTGGTGATTATCCCCTCCATGGACCTGGTTGTTGTCCTGCTTTCCGGACGCCAGGATGGGTTTGATTTTGATAAGCTGCTGGGGGAGATTCTTACTTGTATTCAATAAGTAGGTTTGCCCCCTATTAACTATTGGGGGCATATTATTCGAGGACTTAGATCTTACAAACAGCTATTTATTCAACTCTTTCAATAAAGCATCAATATTTGAATAGCTTCCTTAATAAAACTGCAATCTACACCTGGATCCTTCAAAAACTCACTCTACTTCGCATAATACGCTTTTTGCCTACTATAGACTGTACTATTACTTACGCTTGAAATTGTTACTTCCTTTAATTGCTGTTTTTCAAAAGAAGTAAGTATTCACAATTTTTTCTTTAGATAAACCATGTCAATAAGTTGTATTCCGTCTTCAAACATTGGGTGGTCGTAATTGTCAGTAAAAAAATTCTTTAATCGATGTGATATTTCAAATCCGCAATTTTCATAAAATGACAAAATTGTCGGGGTATCGCCTGTTCCGACCAGCATTATTTGATAGTCATTTTTGTAATAATCAGAAATGTATTTTATCAACGCTTTACCGTATCCTCTGCCCTGATAATGCTTATATGTTGCTATGTTTTTCAATTCGCAGGTTTCTTTGTCTATCGCTGAAACAACAGAAACAGTCTTCAAATCATCATCAAATAGTGCAAACATATCGCCACTTCCCAAATATCTGTCTATCATACTCTCTGATTCGTCAGCTAACAGCAACAAATCAAGGTATTGCTTTTTATTCCTGGTGATTTTTTCTACTCTCATTATATTAAAAGATATTTTATGATCCGTTTTTCATGTTTCTAATGAACGCTAATCCAGTAAAGTAAGATACCAAAATGCTTCACATTTCTTCCTACCTACACCACTTGCTAACAGTTTTCCCAATATTTCTGGACTCCTCCGCCTGTTCGGGACTTCCTCCATATAAGTTAATCCCCATGCCGGACGAACATGGTAGTATATGCAAAGTAAGCGATTACTGGCTTCATACTTATCAAATCGTTACCATTTTTTAATTTGCTTTTCTCTAGAAATCGTAATATTTACATTATCATTCTTTTCATAATACAACAGGTATTTACATTTAAACTTTGAGCTGAATCCTTCAACTTCACAATTATAATGCTCTTTAATTCGTCGTTTCAAATCACCCGTCATACCCGTATAAAGTACTGTTTTATTATAGTTGGTTATGATATATACGTAATAACACTTCATTGGATCAATACATTTCTATTAAAGACAATGAATATTAGATTCCACAGTCGTTGCACTCCTTTGGAATGACAATTAGCCGTTAAGTCTCGGAAAGGACCAGGCGGCGGAGACGTCTCTTGAAATTTTAATTAGGTCTCCGCCGCCTGGTCCCCTCACCCTCAACAGCGCAATGTCTTCCTGACGAACGAAGTGAGGAAGGATCTGTTTATCCTTTAGTGTCGAATTTAGGAAAAACCACACATTACCACACAAAACAAACAACATATTTATTAACACAACACATAACCCGTCCACAGTAATCAGTGACTCTGATAGACCGAAATAGCAAGAGTTTAATCATCCTGAAAATCTTCCAATATTGTTATCTGCAAACATAGGAATGACAATTAGCCGTTAAGTCACGAAAAGGACCAGGCGGCGGAGACGTCTCTTGAAATTTTATTGTGTCTCCGCCGCCTTTGCCTTCTCTTTGTTTCTACACGTCAGTGTCATCCCAAAGGAGTGAAACGACTGTGGGATCTAATAACATCAAACATCTTATTAATCTCACAGTTATCTATATTGAGATTATAATTCCTAATTCTCGATTACTCTATGGAGGAAAATCCTAACTGATTTCCAGCAATTAACCATACACGTTATTATAAACAGCTATACTACACCAATTCCAGCAGCCTTTCTGTATCAATCACTTGTGCGAAATCATGATTCAGATTCGCCAAGGCTGTTTGATGAATAATTTCGGCTGAGTATTTTTCTCCATTAATCCCAACCCGGTCAAATGTTGCAGTAGCGTCGGATATTAACCTTACATCAAAACCGAAATCCCCGGCCATTCTGGTCGATGTTGAAACACAATGATTCGTGGTCAGTCCAACAATTACCAGTTTATTTATGCCTTGTTTGTCCAATCGTTCTTTTAAGTCCGTTCCGATAAAAGCGCTGTGGACATTTTTCTTAATTACAGGCTCGCCAACTAATGGTTTAACTTCATCTTTTACTTCAAATCCTGGCTGCGATTCGCGAAAATCAGAATCCGGATCTAAGGAGCTGTGAACAACATGAAAAATTGGAAGATTTAATGCTCTCCATTTATTTAATATCAGAGACGCATTTTTCTCGGCATCTTTATTATTTCTGTTTCTATCCGGATAGGCTCCCTGATCAAATCCTTTTTGAAAGTCAATTAAAATCAGGGCTGCATTTTGTTCTTTTAAACTCATCATCTATAGTTATTTGGTTAATAACTGCAAAGCTAATAGGATACAGAATGATGAAAAAGGACAAACGATAGTCGTTTTAGGACAGCTTATCTTTAATCTCAGTAGGCAAAGCTTCTAAATGTTCTTCCAGAACCATTCGTAATTGTTTGGATGTATTATAGCCACATAAATTGGCGATATGTTCTATTTTATACTCAGAATTGCTTAGTAAACTTTTAGCCTTTTCAATCCTCAGTTTTGTACGGTACTCGGCTATGGTAATGCCTGTCTGTTTTTTGAAAATACGGGTTAAATTTCTCGGGCTGACATGTACCAATTCTGCCAGTTGCTCAATGGTCGAAGCCTTATCTATATTGTGGATAATCCAATCCTGAACAACATGAATCTTTTCATCCTGGTGACTTCTGTTTTGCAAATACACACTTTCCTGTTCATCAGTAGCATGTCTTCTTTTGTAAACGACCAATCCCTTGGCTATCTGAGTCGAAATTTGTTTACCATGCCGTTCTTCAATTAAATACAAAGCCAAATCGATACCGGTTGCCACTCCGGCACTGGTGTATATATTCCCCGACTTGGTAAATAAGGTATTGTCCTGTGTTTTTATAAGTGGAAAATCTGTTCTCATTTTCTCAACAAAGTCCCAATGAGTCGTACACGCTTTATGATTCAATAGCCCCGATTTAGCTAAAAGAAATGCGCCGGTACAAATGCTGCAAATAGTCGCTTGATTAACGTTTGCGCTTTTCAACCAGTCAAAAAAACAGTGCTCTTCGTTAAACTGATCGATTAGATGCGTACTGAATCCGGAAATTATTACAATATCATCTTTCGTCGGATTCGTTTCTCTAAAATCTATTAGTGAAGATAATTCCAAACCAGAAGAACTTCTTATACTCGACTCATTGCTAACAAACATCAAATCATAATTAAATCCCAAACACCTGGCTTCCTCAAACACTTGTACAACACCAGTCAAATCAAGTATGGTTACCTGGTCTGGTATATAAAAATAAACGCTTGATCGTGCTTGTTCCATTTGTATTTTATCGTTTTCAATCGAAGGGAGAAAGATACGAAATTGCTTGGTAGTTCTACCCTCTCACAGTACTACTACTTTGGCCGTTGACTAAATAAAAAAATAGATCCTTCCTCACTTCGTTCGTCAGGATGACATTTAGTTTTAAATGTCATTCCGAAGGAGTGCAACGACTGAGGAATCTAATGCAGTGAGGCAAGCATTTTTTTAATCTCCCAGCTATCTGTTTTGACGTTTAGGATATCAATCCTTAAACACCTGCACAACCCCTGTCAAATCAAGTATGGTCACTTGCTCTGGTATGTAAAAATAAACGCTTGATCGTGCTTGTTCCATTTGTATTTAATTGTTTTCAATCGAAGGGAGAAAGATACGAAAAAGGTTGGTACCTCCTTCCTATCACAGCACTCCCCGATAATTCGCAATCAAGCTTGGCACTGCATGTTGCAGGAAGTCATATTTATTGCAAGCCTTATTTGATTTTCTCTAAACTTCCGCCATCAAAACCACAAGTAATATGATCAACCGCTTTTAAAATGGAGTCATTATATAATTCAGAATCCAGAAAAGATTTTATGACATTAATAATCATATCTTGAACCATTGTCCAATCTTTATCAATAATCTCTTGTTTTGTTAAAGCGAAATACTTTTCATCTGGAATAAAATCTTCATTGCAAGCCCAATCATCATCATTCGGATCATACTCTACTGAACCAATCAAGTATATTGAATATGATTCTTCAGTTTGTAATATACCAAAATTAATTGCTTTTATTTCATTTCCAGGTTGCGACGAATTACTGATTTTAACAATCCAGTCAGAAAATCGTATATCTAATCTTTCTAATTTACTCCTCTTAAATATTGACAACATAAATATTGCGTTTTTTTATGATTGCTAATTGGGCACAGCAAGGTACGTAATTGCTTCGTAGCTTGCCAAAAGCGACGTACATGACCTTGAAAAAAAAATTATCTCATCTAAGATGATATTGTGATGTCTTTGTTACTTTATACTTCTTTTATTCTCTATTTATTGAATCATTTGCTGTAATTATTCTTTCAACATACCCAAGACTATCAAACTCAAGTACAATTTTTCTCAACTCAATATCTCCGTACTGACCTGGAGGCACAGCTTCAAGCAAATAAACATTATTAACTTTATCAAAGTTATTATTTAGAGTATCATAATGGTTTTTAGTATTTACCAATTGACTGCTTAACATCTTGATATCATCAATATAGTCTTGACTGATTAATTTCTCTATTTCATTCATATCAATTTCTTCACAATTATTAAGTCTGCCATTTAAATATAAATTGGTTACAATTGAGGCTATTGAGATTATTGAAAGAACTATTATAACTACAGCATGTTTCTTCATCAGCTTTTATTTATCGTATTACTTACAAATCGAGTAGAGCAAGATAAGAAAATGCTTCGTATCTCCACCCTCTCACAGTACTACTACTTTGGCCGTTGACTAAATCAAAAAATAGATCCTTCCTCACTTCGTTCGTCAGGAAGACAAATCGCTGGAGGCAATGAGAGGACCAGGCGGCGGAGACCTCTCTTGAAATTTTAATTATGTCTCCGCCGCCTGGTCTCCCACCCTATCCGACATCCATATGTCATTCTATAGGAGTGCAACGACTAGAGAACCTATTGCACTATCTTTCCTGAATCAGTGGCATCATTAGAACCGGAATAGCCAACACCAATAAAATAAACAATAATGTGAGTAACGCCCAATACTTGGTACTACAATCACACTGAAACGGCTAAATAAAAAGGGATATACACCCCTTATCGATCTTTACAATCAAATTAATCCTTTTTCGAAACCGGGTTTTTACCCCGTAGAATACTTGTCGTAATAGAACTTATTTTCTTGTATCCACCATATTCAACGGGGTAAAAACCCTTGATTTCCCCATAGCTTAACAGTTTACCCCGATTTTTCTTCGGGGAACCGCCCAGTACGAGGTCTCCCGAAAGCTTTCGGGACTGGGTGGTGTGAAAGCCTCTCCCTGCAAGTGTTTGCAAGCGGGGCGGGCTATTCGATTAGCGGTTGTTTTTGATTATCATTTTATTAATCTTAAGTTCTTTTTCACAAGCAATATCATGATGAAACAATAATATTATATTAATCTCATGGTGCATGTATTCTTCTATTTTTTGAAAAAAGTCATTACTTTTTCCAGTCAAATATAATTTGAAATTTTCATCATAAGCATAGTTAATCGCAAGCATTATCTTACCATGTAAATCTCCAGAAATCAAACCATCAAATTTATCGTATTCTTTAACTTTTACTTTTTTCTCAAAACCTTTCTCCAGTTCATTCATATCAAAGAATCCATTAATGTCTGATTCCGAATTTGGAGTATAAACCTCAATGTTTATTGAATTTCCATTTTTGTCTTGAGCTAATATGTCAACATCCTTTGAAATCGTTTTATCTTTCTTAATCTTCTGATACTGATTATTAAAACTGATTTTCAATCCCAAAGACTTAAAATATGCAGAAAGAGATAGTTCCGATAAAAATGAAAAAAAAGCAAAATCATCAAGTGATTTTATATTTCTTTTAAAAGAATCTGATTCTATTAATTCAGGGAATTTTTGTATTGAAGACTCCAAGAATTTAATTAAAGCTTTGGCACTTTCATTGCTTTCTGATAGTATTAAACTTGTTAATAAATTGAACTTTGATTTTAGAACATAATCTTCGTTTGGGTTCTCATATCCCGATATTTTTTTATTCCATTTATCAATATCTTTCTTAGATATTAAATCACTAACAGAGTGGTGTATCTTTAAACTTTTTTCAAGTGCTTTAATTGTATCCATGGTCTTTCTTTTAAATAACCGCTAACGTTCCGAAAATGGGGCGTTTGGCATTTCAAAGCTCCATCGTATCAAACCGCTATATATTTTATTAAATGTACATACTTTTAAAATTTAGCACTTCCTGCCAAATGATCTATATTTATTGTTGCCTGCTGGTTTTTATTAGTTTCTTTTCAGCTAGAGCAAGGTATTTCATTCCTGATTGGTCAAGTATTTTCTCTGGATTCTCAAGTTTAACAGCTGAGTTAATTGCACTTGCAAATCCTGGTAAACCCATTAAAAATGCAGAAGTTGTCGAACTTGTTGACAATCCATAAGTAGCCCCAGCAATCCCACATACAGTACCAAAGATTATTTGAGAAAATCTATTCTCTTTCATTCGTGCTGACAACTCATCTTTTCTAATTTTCAGTTCTTCCACTTTCACCTTAAATAAATCAGAGTCCATACTTAAGGATGAATCTAATACAATTTGTTCTGTTTTATTCTTAAAGGCCTTAAGTTCTGTTAAGTATTTATCTTTAAAATCTCTCAACTTTTTCAAGTCAATATCCAAAGGAAAAGGAATTAGTTCTTCTAAAATTCTATTTCGTTTTTCAAGTTCCGTACCTTCATTCTTTTGCCAACCTGCAATTGAAAAACTTTGCTGAACCGTATCTGTAGTTAATCTATATCCAAGTTTTTCTCCAATTATATTTGCAAGAAATGTCATTAAGTAGTTTGCAGTCACGGCTTCCACAATATACCAATTATCTAAAGTTCGGCGAGCCAATCCCATTTGTTCAAGAGTATAAAATATTTCTCCATTGAATTTATCTGAGTGTATCTTTGCCCCATCACCTTCAAACTTCTGTCTATTTATTCGACCGTAATGACCTCGATGAAAACTATTTCTTCTTTGAAACTGGTTAAATTCAGGACTTTCTATAAATTCTATAAATGGCATTGCAACTTCCCATGGTTGGTCTAAAGTATTAATGGGGTCAATTGGTCTTACTAATTCACTTCTTACCAATTCAAGCATAAATGGATGGTAATTTCTTTCTGGCTCAAAGAAATATTCTCTTGGAACAATCGAACCTATAGTGTCATAATACAACAATGTTCGAAGTGTCCAATCTTCTCTCGGGACATTTATATAAGGATAATAAAGTAAGTTTTCCATATGGTAGTTATTTGTTTTAAACTTGCAGGCAACGTGTGGCGCTATGAATAGTTGCCGATTGCGAGTAACCAAACTGTCCAGATACATCGAACTTAATGCGGGCTACAGCCTTTGAATTTACTACAGTACGGCAATTATTTATAAGCGCTTGTTGGCAATTGTTATTTATTAAATTAAGGTCGCTACAAAATATAGAATAACACCAAATGAAAATATACCTATTTGCCAATTTGTTCTTATCCAAGTACTATAGCCAAGGTTGTGACCAATTACTCTTAATTCTCTAAATTTATTGTATACTTCATTCTTTGTGTTTTCATCATCGTTTAGAACCATACAGTCTTCAATTAGGATTTTTAGAAATTCTTTAATGTGCTTGAATTGCAACCAAAATCTTTTTCTTCCTTTATATGTTTCTGCTGTCGATGCATCAAGTATGTGTCCTGAATATTTTAAAGCTCTATGTCTTGTTTGGTTTATATGACGAGTAATTCTAAAATTTATAGTTCTATTATGAGCTACTAATAAACCGATGAAAACAGATACTCCAATTAAAATAAATGAAGACACGTATAGAGTCAAATCTTTGTCATAATTATGAATGTCAAATCTTAAATCAACACTTTTCAGTTTCTCAAAAGATAATGTTATAAATGCTAATCCTAAGGTCAGCAAAAGACTGTTTAGAAATGATAATTGAGACATGGCTTTGTCCGTCCATCTCCTATTTCTTTCTAAGCTTTCTTCGTACAAGTCTTCTTTTTCTTTATCTGTAACTTTCATAGGGTATCGTTTTTATAATAATTGCCAACTACACGAAATCCCATATTAATGTGGTTTATCATCCAAATAGGAGAAATAAAATCACCCCCTATTAGATTTATCTCGCAAATGTATCTAATAATATAGGGAAAACGGTATACGAGAAACTGTAGTTTTCAAAGTCCTCCCGAAATTAGAATAATCTCACACATCAAAAAACAATACATAAATTTTATATTAACAATATAAGGAGTAACGTGTAGAAAACCCAATAGCATAACCTACAGATACCCCATCCAGCAAGGAATAGCCAATTTTGAGAAAGAGCGTAACAATAGATGTTATATAATAACTACAAATATAAACAGGAGTAAAAATTATAAGAATTTGCATAGCAATTGCCACATCCATTAAAAACAAGTTTCAAAACGGGGCATATACATAAAATAACCAGATTAAACACACACAAAACAGAGAAACATTATAAAGGTGATACTAAGCATTTAAACAGACCTTAAAAACATCACTAAAACATATCAGAGATACCTATGTCAATTTATAAACAGCCACATAATTCACCCATTATTTTTAGTGCATTTGTATCGGAAAAAATTCTTTTCAGGAAAAATGACCATCAAAAACGGCTACATAGTCACAATATACCTTGACATATACGCTGGTTTAGATAATTTCTTTTACCTACGAATATACAACAGATCCCAGCGAATACGCTATAAATCCCAGCGAATATACATTTTTTCAGTTTTTTCTTGCATTTCTATAAAAGACCAAATATTTTCATAATACGCAATTTATAACATGTGTAATACACACGATAACAGGTGTTCAAAAACACATGATGAACTCTAAACAACTGTACATACAGTACTCTTAAATGCAGCTATAGAGTTAGCTGTAAATACACATCCTGGCTTTGGTATTTCGGAAGTCGTGCTGGCGAAGTATATAAGCAGTATTTCAGTAACATATCATGTTGTTGAAGCAACAAACCTTGCTGTAAAAATAATATACATTGCCTTCGGTTTAGTATAGGTCTCTGTTAACAGAACATACATTACCTTCGGTTTAGTATCAGTCTCTGTTATTCATGACACACCTTGCTTTCGGCTTAGTATATGTATCTGCTAATTGTTACATACCTTGCTTTCAACTAAGTATACGATCCTGTTAATCATTACATGCCTTGCTTTCGACTAGGTATAGGTCGCTGTTAATCGTTACATGCCTTGCTTTCGGTATAGCATATGGTCGCTGTAAAAATCACAAACCTGGTTGTAAGCCCTGAGTTATATCATAATTACATTAAGACGATAAATATGCTGCTGCACCACACCGGAATATCAGAAAATACAATTCCATACAGAAATCCCACATCTCCCTGAATCAGGAAATTGAGTATTTCAGCACTCCGGGCGATGTTTGAAATAATAGAAAAGAGAACTAATTAAAAAGTAAAGCTATGAATGCAGAACAAATCAGAACCAGCGAAGTAGCACTCGGTGTAGATGACTTCTTCGCAGAAAATGAAACAATTTTGGAAACCGATTCCACTCTGGACGGCTACAAAGCAACTCATGAAGAATTACAAACCGATATCAGACTGCTGGGCGAAAAGCAAAAATTTGATATTAAAGATGTAACCAATCAGAAAAACACAATCAAAGAACAATCAATCGACGCCTATTGTTCCATTATTGATATCTTGTATGGCTATTGTGATGAGAATAATATTGATGTATTCAACTCCACTTTCAAATATAGTCGTACAGAACTATCCAGAATCGGCGATATAGCTACCATTGATAATAATACACACCTGTTAAATCTGCTAACCCAAAATCCGGAAATCGTAACCAATGCAAATGTTAATCCCGAACGGATTACGAACTTACAGCAGCATAACGACCAGCTCAAACTGCAAATCAGTAAACCGGAAATCTTCCGCAGTACGCAACATCAAACCAGCCTTATGATCGCTGATCGCTGCAAAAAGTATATGGCTTTAAAAGTAAGAATTGATCGCTATATGCGAGGTCAGTACAGCAAATCAAATCCAGAATTATATGCCCAATACCTGGCCTCAACCAATCCGCCAAAGGTAACACACCGCAGAGTTGCTCTTAAAGGTCAAATAGCAGATGGTGCAACTCAGGCTCCACTGCAAAACGTAACCATCCAGATCGATAATAACGGCACCTACCGTCGTGGAGGAGCAACAGGAAGTTATCGCTTCCAAAACCTGCCTACGGGGAGTCATTCCATTCGTTTCAGTAAAAACGGGTACACCCCCCAATCGCATACCATCAACATCCCCGATGAACAAACCCTGGTCCTGGACATCCAACTCCAACCCT
>PPCM01000158.1_pt1 | contig 98936 bp, 82 predicted proteins | sample 1555541 | NCBI WGS metagenome assembly PPCM01 (sample SAMN05284479, study PRJNA326546) | Marine sediment metagenome, whole genome shotgun sequencing project. | isolation source: marine sediment | place: Germany: Wadden Sea | collected 2012-09-05 | reverse complement strand
TCGACGGCAACGAGATTCTCAGGAACCTGATTGATCTCAGCGGATTTGAACTCCATCTCAGCATCAACAAAAGCCTGCTGAACAGCCAGGAAATCGGCGGGCTCGGTGTATACGGTGAAGATTTCGCCATCCTCGACGATATCCTCGGCACCAGCGTCCAGACCTACTTCCATCAGATCATCTTCGGAGTATTTCTCGCTGTCGAAGATGATAACGCCCTTCTTGTTGAACATGTAGGAAACCGCTCCGGTTTCAGCCATGTTACCGTTGTGCTTGGTGAAAGCGTGACGGATCTCAGCAACAATGCGGTTCTTGTTGTCAGAAGCAACATCGACCATCATGGCAACGCCACCGGGACCGTATCCTTCGTAGGTAATCTCGTGGATATCGCCACCGGCCAGTTCGCCTGTGCCTTTCTTGATGGCGTTCTCAATCTTGTCCTTAGGAAGGTTAACAGCCTTGGCTTTCTGGATAGCGAGACGCAACGTGGAGTTATCTTCCGGGTTGCCGCCACCAGCCTTGGCAGCCAGAATAATGTCCTTGGCGGCCTTGGTGAAAAATTTAGCTTTCTTGGCGTCCTGACGCCCCTTGCGGTGCTGGATATTTGCCCATTTACTATGTCCTGCCATGATTCCTCCTGAATATTATCAATAAAATTGGTTTCGTTTTAAGTCGGAGAGTCTATACTTCTGCGCCCTTAAAGCCAAGTGCTACGATGAAGAACTCTTTCGACTCCGCACGAGAGCTATAAGGCTTGAAATTCTTGATCTTTCCAAAATAGGGACGGATCGCATCCCGAAAGTCCTTGGTTTCTGGACCATCAAAGATTTTCACAGTGAAGTGGCCGCCCTTCTTGAGGTACTTGAGAGCGACTTCAAAAGCACGCTCGCACAACTCCAGAGAAGCTGCCTGATCCGCAAACTTGATTCCGGTTGTCTTGGGGGCCATGTCGCTGATAATAAGATCGAAAGGACAGTGCGGCTCCATGGCGTCCAGCAATTCCGGCGAGTCTTCAAAGACGTCTGCCTGCAGGAAGGTGATGTTATTCGGGAACTCATGTTTCGTTTCCTGAATATCGACACCGAGCACATGCCCGTTCTTGCCAACCTTTTCACCAGCAAACTGGGTCCAGGAACCCGGCGCTGCGCCAAGGTCGAGCACGGTTTGGCCCTTCTGGAAAATCTTGAACCGCTTATCCATCTCTTTCAGCTTGTAGACGGACCGGGCGGCGTAGTTTTCCTTTTTGGCTCTTTTGAAGTATTTGTCTTGATAGTGTTTCATGGATCGCTCCTTATCGGCGTGGAGCGTTTTCCTACCCGAATATGCCGTAAAAGCCAAGCAGAGCCACGTGTCCAGACCCCGCCACCTCTCCATTATCGACGAAATAGGCATGCAAAAATCCATGCCCGCCAATGACCGACACTTTGAATGGCACGCCAACACCACGCAGGACGAACCGCCCATCGTGTTTCTAGGCCTAGGACCAGAGCCGGAAAAGCTCCCGGAATGGTTTGGCCTCGACAGTGATGAACCTATTTTTTTCTTGGAGAGTCAAGATCTTATCGAACAGATTCCCGATTGGGAAAAACGGGTACCAGATAATTTCGAACGGTTGCCGCTGAAGACTTTCACCACACAATACGCTGCCAACAGCCACGTCATTCGGTATCTCCCGGCGCAAAGGGCATTCCCCTCTTTTTTTGGTCCACTCACCGCTCGCCTGACACTTGGCGACCAAAAGATGCGCCGAGAGCCCAAAACCGTATGGCTCCCCTTCACCCAAGACGACCTGCTGGGCAGGGAACTGACCATCGCCTTTGAAGCCAAAGGCTACACCGTCCGAAATATGGATCACGAAGCACTGGGAAAACACCCCGGCAGCGTCATTCCCGAGCTGCTGGAGAGTGGCGTTCCCGACCTATACTTCTCGGTCAATTTCAAAGGGCTTGATCACTTCGGGCTTGGCTTCAACATCCTCCGTGAAGCTGGCGTCAAAGTCGCGGTCTGGATGGTCGATAACCCATTCAATTTGCTGCCCGCCGTCAAATCCGGTTACTGGAAAGAAACAAACCTGTTCGTCACAGACCACAGCTTCATCGGCCCACTCATCGAAACCGGAGCGCGCTGGGTGACCCATCTTCCCTTGGCCGCCTGCCCGGAAATATTTGCAGAAGAAGCCGCACTACCGGAACACGGCCATGGATTGGAAGACAAACTCGTTTTTGTAGGCCGTTCGGAATTCCCGAAAAAAGAACAATTTTTTGCAGGACTAAAGCCGGATCACAATTTATTATGCGAAGCCATCTCCATGATCGGTGCAGGCCAACGCCCAGACTACCACTGGTGGCAGGAGCACGTCCCCGCGCAAATGTGGCCGGGAAATGAAGTCCGTAAAGTAGGAGTGGGGGCTGAAATAGCAGGACTGACATGGCGTATCCACTGTCTGCACGAAGCAGGAAAAAACGCTGTCATTTTCGGCGACGAAAAATGGCGGGATCATGAATCCATCCCCGCAGAAAAACGCGGCCCCGTCGACTACTACGCAGGGCTTCCCGCCATATACAAAAACGCTGCGGCAGTCCTCAACGTCACAGGAATGCAGCTCCCGGCAGGACTCACCCAACGCCACTTCGACGTCTGGTGTGCAGGCGGTTTCCTCATCACGGACACCAACCCCGGCCTCAAGATTTTCCCGGACGAACTCACTGCCCCCATCCGCTTCGGCGCACCGGACGAACTCCGCCCACTCTTCTTCCGATTCCGCGAGAACAGCGAGAAGAAGGAAGAGCTCCGCGCCGCATGGCAGGAGCTGATCTTACGGGAGCACACGTATCATAATCGAGTGGATACCGTGCTGGCAATGTTGGGGATGTAGCTTAGTTGGGAGAGTGCGGCCTTCGCAAGGTCGAAGTCGAAAGTTGAATTTCTTCATCTCCATCACAAAATGTCAAAGTGTTTCAAACGCCCTACAATATCGCATAAGCTTTTTCGCAAAGCTTTTATGATAACAAAAAATAGAGTACAAACACATTCCATTATGGATGTCCTGTCAACAAACAAAGCAAGGTATGCATATGAGAACTTTCCTATGGACCGTCACTCTGATAGCCCTGTTATCCTCTTCTACTTGGGCAGGCACTTACCTTATCATGCACCCTCCCGGAGCGACCTTTGAAGCCCCGCAATACGACCAAGCCACCTTGTACGGCGAAACCGCATATACGGGCATGATTTCGATGGATTTCAATGGAATATCTTACGTGATTGCGGTGACCGATGAGACTAGAGTCACTTTCAAACCGGAACCGTATAACAAGCCATTGCCAAACGGGAAGTACCCAGAAGGCTACATGCTGTTCAAAAAATAACCTACAGGAAAATCAAAATGTACTCCAAAACCATACTCATCATCACAATCTTATGCATTGCTCTAGTCCCTGCGGTGGCGATTTCTGGATGGTTTGGACCTAGCAGTTACTACGACTGTATAGAGAAGAATCTCCCCAATGCAAAAGATAGATACAAGCTCAATGAAATTCGGAAAATGTGCAGAAATAAGTTCCCCCCGCAACTACTACCCCAAAGTGAACTTCAAAAGATTGAAGGCAAAGCAGGATTTAGTAACTACCAATATGGAGACCAGTTTTTTAGCGGAAAGTTCTACAACGGCTCCGAGGACTGGGAGATTCATTCAATCACTGTGGAAGTTTGCAACAAAGGTAGTGACGATTGCATCAAGTATTCCTTGTATGGCACATCGCCCATCAAGCCACTTTCAACCGCGGAAACCTCATGCAAGGTCTATGAAAAAAAAACTGATTTTGAATGGCATCTGATTAAAGCCAAGGGGTATCCATACCAATAAAGGCAAACAATACATTGCAACCATGGTAGAACAAAGGAACCACTTATCGTAGGCGACCTATAAGATTCAAGCTCCTCCACCATAACAAGACAAGGCTTCAAGCGATATGCTTGAAGCCTTTTCTGTTAAATCATTTATCAGCGACTACAAAGACGCTTCCAGAATCTTACGCGAGACTTCGAGAGTCTGATCGCCACGCTCGGACAGTGCGACCATGCCGTGCTTTTCGAGGTTGGAGATGACCTTGTCGAAATCAGCCTCGGTGATATTCAGATCACTCAGGCGAGTTGCCACGCCGAGGGAGTTGAAGAACTCTTCGGTTTTGACAATGGCGGCCTCGACGCGTTCTTCTTCGGAGCCTTCGGTGATATTCCAGACCCGTTCGCCGTATTGGAGAAGCTTTTCCTTCTTCGGTTCCTTGCGGACACGCATGAGACCGGGAAGGACCGCTGCGAGAGAGCGGGCGTGAGCCGTGCCGTGCAATGCGGTCAGTTCATGGCCGATCATGTGTGTGGCCCAATCCGGGACAGTGCCAACGCCGATGATTCCCTGCAATGCAACAGTGGCACACCAGACCAGATTGGCGCGTGCGTCATAGTCTTCGTTGTTGGCGAGCGTCACAGGACCAACTTCGATGAGAGTCTGCAAAACGCCTTCTGCCATGCGATCCTGCACACGCGCTTCCTGCGGGTAGGTCAGGTACAATTCCAGCACGTGGACAAATGAATCGACGATACCGTTGGCGACCTGATTCTCGGGCAGTGTGTATGTCAGCTCAGGATCAAGGATAGCGAAGATCGGAAACACAGAAGGGTGTGTCACGGGAAGTTTGTCTTCACCGTGGCTGATGACAGCAAACGCGTTCATCTCGGAGCCAGTGGCAGGAAGCGTGACAACCACACCCATGGGGATGGAACCATCTACGGCCACTGGATTGAATCCGAAGCTCATGAGCTGTTCTTCCTTGCCGACAAACTCATCTGCGAGAGCGGCGAGAGCGATGAACTTGGTGCCGTCCATGACTGAACCACCACCAACGGCCAGCAGAAAGTCGACCTTCTCTTCACGAGCAACGACAGCGGCTTTCATAAGCGTAGTGAACTGAGGATTGGCTTCAATGCCGCCAAATTCGAGCACAGTTCTGCCAGACTTTTCCAGTTCCTTCTTAACGCGATCAAGAACGCCAGTACGCTTGGCACTACCACCACCATAAGTAATGAGGACTTTTGCATCTTTCGGAACAAGATTGTCCAATTCCTGCAATTGATCCTTGCCGAAGACTGCTTTGGTCGGATTATGATAAGTAAAGTTATTCATTGGTACTCCTAATTTTCTGGTGAATTTGTTTCTATTGTATGACCTATCCATTTTCTTTTCTGAATACACATTCCCGCAGAAGACTTGCCTAATCGCGCACATCAGCAGATACTACTAGAAATTACATTATAAGATGCTAGCGATTGTCTCAACGAATCAAACACACATGGAGACTATGACATGGATCAAAACAAAGATATGCTGAAAAAGCTCATTGCGCTGATAGATGAAATGGCACCCGAAGAAAGTGTTAATTCAACCTATCTGGACAACGTTACACTGTTCCGCGTCTCGCAACACACCCAAAAAGTACCACTCATTTACGACCAATGCCTTTGCATTGCCACTCAGGGGTACAAGAAATGCCATATGACGGACAAAGTCTTCACCTATGGAGTGGAAGACGTTCTGGTCGTTCCCACCGTTGTTCCTGTGGATATCGAAATAATTCCCGATGACAATAAAGCCATGCTCGGTGTGACCGTGCTACTTGATTTCCAAATCGTGCAGGAACTCATGGACTCTATCCAGAAATACGATACGCACGTATTGCGCAGCCTCGCTTCAACCCCGGGGTTGTATCTCGAACCCATGAGTAATGATTTCATCGAGCCAGCACTACGGCTGGTGCACGCTTTGCGCTCGAAGACGGAAGCCGAAATCATAGGCCAACAGATCGTGCGAGAACTCCACTACCGTCTACTGATGGGGGAAAGCGGTCACATTTTAGCTTCTGCAGCCATGGGCGAGTCAAGCTACGCACTGATTTCAAAGGCCCTGAGATCAATCCATGACAATTTCGAGAAGCCCATTGATGTGGCACAACTCGCTGAATCAGCGCACATGTCGACCCGAGCGTTCTATACTCATTTCAAAGACGTCACATCGCATTCCCCAGTACAGTATCTGAAGCGAATCAGGCTGGAGAAGGCACGCCAATTCATGGTCAACCAAGGAGAACAAGCGAGCTCCGCAGCGCACATGGTCGGCTACGAAAGCCCATCTCAATTCAGCCGCGAATTCAAGCGATTCTTCGGTTACCCTCCGCGGGAAGCTGTCCAGAACAGTCAGCGAATGACAGTGTAAACCAACAAGATTTGATCTTTGTTTCACTTCACCCCTGATTCCGCATTTCCCCACTTGACTACTTGGCCTGAACGCGTTCCAACGAGGACTGGATTTCACTTCACCTGAAAGGAACGCGCCCGCATGAACGATACGCATATTCAGACCATCTCCCGCGAACTCACTCTCAAGCCCCAGCATGTCAAAGCAGTGGCCGCACTTCTAGACGAAGGGGCTACGGTTCCATTCATTTCCCGCTACCGTAAAGAAGCCACTGGCACCATGGACGAAGTCGGTGTAGCCGGGGTGCGCGACAGACTGGTCGAACTGGTCGAACTGGACAAGCGGCGCGAAACAATCCTTTCATCCCTGATTGAGCGAGACCTGCTCACCGGTGATCTCAAGCAAGCCATAGAACGAGCCAAGGATAAGGCTCGGCTGGAAGATATTTATCTGCCCCACCGTCCCAAGCGCAGGACACGAGCAGCCATGGCCAAAGAGCGTGGATTGGACCCACTCGCCAATGCGTTGTTCCGCCAGCGTGGCGTAAACCCGAAACGCGAAGCTGAGCGATTTGTGAATCCAGACAAAGACGTTCCCGATGTTGCGGCAGCTTTGGCCGGAGCACGAGATATCATTGCTGAGAACATCAGTGAGAATCCAAAGGCACGCGCAGCCATGCGTACGCTGTTCGTCAAGCGAGGCCGCTTTGTATCAAAGGTAGCCAAGGGCAAAGAAGAAGCTGGAGCCACTTACCGCGACTGGTTCGACTGGGATGAACCTCTGGTACGAATCCCCGGACACAGGGCCCTCGCCATGTTCCGTGGCGAAAACGAAAAACTGCTCAAGCTCTCACTTCGTCCTCCGCAAGAGGAAGCCACCGGGATCATGCGCCGTTCCGTATTGACGGGCAATGGCGCCGATTCGCAAGAAGTTGGGCTTGCACTGGATGATTGCTACAAGCGCCTGCTCGGCCCATCCATGGAAAACGAAGTACGTGCCGAAGTCAAAAAACGCGCGGACGCCGAAGCCATTGGCGTATTTGCAGCCAATCTGCGCGAACTACTGCTGGCCGCTCCACTTGGGCAGAAAACCGTACTCGCGTTGGACCCCGGATTCCGCACAGGAGCGAAGCTCACCGTTCTTGATGCTCAGGGAGCGCTCAAAGACCACACCACTATTTTCCCCACAGGCTCAAAAAAACAACAGAGCGAAGCAGGCGATGCACTGAAAGCATTGTGCTCCAAGTATGCAGTGGAAGCCATCGCCATTGGTAATGGCACGGCTGGCCGCGAAACCGAGACCTTTGTACGTGAGCTTGACCTTGGCATCCCTGCTGTGCTGGTAAATGAAGCTGGCGCATCCATCTACTCCGCATCCGAAGTCGCACGCCGAGAATTCCCCGACCTTGATCTGACAGTGCGCGGCTCCGCCTCCATTGGACGCAGACTCATGGACCCCATGGCCGAGCTGGTCAAGATCGACCCGAAATCAATTGGAGTCGGACAGTATCAGCACGATGTTGATCAGACCGCGCTCAAAAAGGGACTTGATGATGTGGTCGAGCGCTGCGTTAACTCGGTTGGCGTTGACCTGAACACCGCGAGCCGGGAGTTGCTCGCCTCAGTCTCTGGATTAGGCCCGGTACTGGCTGAGAACATCGTGCTCCACCGCGATGAGAATGGACCATTTTCCTCGCGTAAAGAACTACTCAAGGTAAAAAGACTTGGCCCTAAAGCGTATGAGCAGGCCGCAGGTTTTCTGCGTGTGCAAGGCAAAGAAGTATTGGACAGCAGCGCCGTCCACCCGGAACGGTACAAGCTCGTTAAGCAGATGGCCAAAGATGTTGGCTGCTCTGTGGTTGATCTCATCAACGATGCAACAACCCGCGACAGAGTCAAGGTCGACTCCTATGTATCCGACGAGGTTGGCTTGCCAACCCTGCGCGATATCATGGACGAGCTTACCAAGCCGGGCCGTGACCCACGAGCCGAGTTCAGCGTTTTTTCCTTCACCGATGGCGTCAATGACATCAAGGACCTGCACGAAGGCATGAAGTTGCCGGGCATCGTCACCAACGTCACCAAGTTCGGCGCGTTCGTGGATATCGGCGTGCATCGCGACGGCCTGGTCCATATCAGCCAACTGGCCGATAAGTTTGTCCGCGATCCATCAGAAGTCGTCGCCGCTGGCCGTGAAGTCGAAGTGACTGTCATTGGCGTAGATGTGCAGCGAGGCCGCATCAATTTGAGCATGAAGAGTAATGCCGGAGCATAAGCTCTACGAATAGAGAACGAACCAATCAATCTTTCACCGAAACGTCTTCGTTTCAGAGAATGCATCATGAAGAGTAGTAATGATTCGACCCGCGCTCCACGCATAATGATCACCAATGACGACGGGGTGAATTCTCCGGGTATTCTGGCAGCAGCCGATGCTGTTTCGGAATTCGCCGAGGTCATGATTGTCGCACCGCTCGTTCAGCAAACAGCCATGGGCCGCGCGCTTCACGGCAACCCGCAGGCATGCCTTGAGCCCGTGCAATTATCCTCGCCCAACGGCAAGACTTATAACGCCTATGCTTGCGAGGCCACTCCGGCCCGAACCATTGGACACGGCATGAAAGTCATGCCGGATTATATCCCTGACCTTGTTATCTCCGGCATCAATTATGGAGAAAACCTTGGTAGCAACATCACTGGCTCCGGCACTGTTGGCGCTGCAATTGAAGCAGCAGCACGAGGCATCCCTTCCATTGCTGTATCACTGGAAACACCGGTGGAATGCCATTTTGATTACACCCCACAAGAATGGGATGTGGCAGGACATTTCCTGCGTTACTTCGTCAAGCAATCTCTAGAGAAAGGGTTCCCGGACGGTGTGAACATCCTCAAGATTGATGTTCCCAGCACTGCGACCGAAAACAGCCCGTGGCGCGTCACAAAGCTTTCCAGCAACACATATTATCAGGCGAACATTGAGAATCCATCGATTGAAAGCCGCCTTTGTGAATCCTTCGTCACCAAGGGACAATGCCCTGAAGAAGAGACTGATACTGACGTCTATGCGATTGCAGTAGACAAGGTTGTTTCTGTCACCCCGCTCACCCTTGATCTCACGGCATATTCAGGTTTCGCGTCACTCGACAGCTGGCGATAAAACTAACCATCGCAACGCAAACAAAAAGACTTCAATGGAAATCCATTGAAGTCTTTTTTGTTTTACGCCTCGCCGTCCTTCATTGAGGTCGATTCGGCGTTGCCCAGCGAACCGGACAAACTCTCGACAAGGGTGCGGGGGCACCCTGCCAAAAAGGGCAGTCTACCATCCCTTGGAGCGAAGAATCTCGTTGACCTTGCCTACGGTACGTTTCTCAACGATGACCATTTTCTTGGCTTGAGCCTTCTTGATCTTCTCTGTCAGGGAGTCGATGTCTGCGGGTTTTTCCATGAAGTCCATGGCACCAAGCTTCATAGCCTGAACACCGGCTTCGAGAGTAGCTTGACCAGTCAGCAGGATAACCTGCATATCCGGGTGGCTTTTGCGGATAACCTTGAGCATTTCGATGCCGTTCATGTCGGGCATCTGGAGATCCAGGACAATTGCGTCATAGTCACTGCTGTCCAGCGCGGCGACAGCATTGTCGGCGGTGGAAGCGGTGTTGACGTTCATGCCACGAAGTTCCATGCGCTCGGATAATGCACTCAGGAATTCCTCTTCATCATCGATAAGCAGTACTTTTTCTGCCATTGTTCTTCTCCTACTACTATGAATGTCGGTTACTCGGGCTGCGTTGCCGGGAGGAGCAATACGCTAGCCCTGGTGTTTTCATCCACAACCACGCTGGCACCCATGGCCTGCGCAAGGGATGAAAACAATTCATCATTCGCCAGTGGTGCATCCTTTCCGAGGGAGGAAAGGGAGAACGATGCACCGCTGTCTGCGGTTTTTACACTCAGGACCAAGGTGTCGCCTGCCGTCATGCAATCAAGAGCTGCTGCGATTGAGGAGTGCAACAACTGCAAGAGATCAAAGGGGGGTGCTGCCACACTGGCGGCTTCGCAGTCGCCAAGAGTCAGCTTGATCTGTTTCATATCGGCAAGACGGGTAATCAACGACACGGTCAAGTTAAGGGTGTCCACGAGGTTTACCTCGCGAACAATCTCGTCCGTGGTGTGAGCAAAAGCATTCATGTTTTTCACGATGCCATCGCCCCGTTGAACCTGTCCCTGTATGGTTGTGGCCGCCACTTCCAACCTTTCAGGCTGAATGGGCATGCCACGCTCTGCCATGAGCGTAAAATCTTTAATCAGTCCTGCCGCTTCATTGATTACGGCAAAAACATTTTTAATTTCATGAGATACGGACGCGCTGACGCGCCCGAAAAATTGGATTCCCTCGCGGGATAATGCTGTCTGAGTCATGTTCTACTTCCTGCGTTAACCAATGACTTCATTAATTCTGGCAACAAGATCTTCCAACTGAATGGGCTTAATCAGGTAATTACACCCGGCAGCGCATCCCGCCTTAAAATCCTGCTCGGAACCATGACCGGAAAGAAAGATGAACTTCATATCAGGGTATTTCGCAGCAAGCTTAGCCTGCAGCTCAAGCCCACTAATCTTCGGCATCTTCATGTCGAGCACAGCCACGTGGTATTCGGTCTTGGCTGCCATTTTCATGGCATCGTCACCGTTGTCGGTCCAATCCGCATCAATGTCGCGGAAACCGAGGCGCTCGGCCATGGCGGAAACCAACTCCACTTCGTCGTCAACCAGCAATACTTTCATGTCTATTTTGCCTTATCAGGCCCATCAAGGGGCATGGTTATGGTAAATTCGGTACCCTTTCCGACTTCGCTCTTCACGCTCATGTCGCCACCCAACTCCTGGACCAACCCATAGGTAATAGAGAGGCCAAGGCCTGTGCCACCCGTCTTCTTCTTGGTGGAAAAGAACGGATCGAAAATGCGCTTGCGGTCTGCTTCGGGAATACCGCAGCCATCATCGGATACAGTGAAGATCAAAGAGCGTTCTTTGCCGCGTGTAGCGGAAATACTGAGCTTGCCGCCATCGCTCATGGCCTGAAATGCGTTGTTGACCAAGTTAAGAAAAATTTGTTGGAGCTTGCCACGATCAGAAACGAAATCCGGCAAATTGGTCGGAACATCCATGACAATGGCGATGGAGCGATACTCCGCTTCCTTGCGCAGGAAATCGATAACCTCATCCGCCAATTCCTTGAATCGAATGGAATCCATTTCCACATCGATGTGGCGAGCAAAGCTCAGAAGTCGCTTGGTGATCTTGCCACAACGAGCCACTGATCCAATGATGGATTTGATGTTGCTCAACAACCGTTCGTCGTGGGCGTATTCCTGCTTGTACACAAACAGATCATTAACCAGCCCCGCCTTCTCATTAATGATGGCAAGCGGGTTGTTGATCTCATGAGCCACACCTGCTGCCAATCGGCCAATGGAGGCCATACGATTGGTATGCTCCATACGGTGCAGGGTGCGCGCTCTGGTTTGATCAGCAAAATATATTTTGTTCACCATGTAAGTCGCCACCGCCACGATGACCATCAGGATGATGGCAATACTGAAAGCCAGAATCCACACCAGTTCCATACGAATGGTCTGCATCGGATTCATCAACTCAGCCGTCTCCTTGACGACCATGACGATGAACGGTGTTCCACGAACATAGGCATACCCAACGGTATAATCGACGCCGTCCTTTGCGGTAATCTGGAGGACACTGGTCTTCTCGGAATACTCCGGGATAGTCAGATCAACCTTGGCGAGCAACGTACCATGTAACTTGGATGGAGTCTGGATGTTACCAGCCTTGTCCACGATAAAGGCATCACTGCTGCCAGGCAGGTCCAAAGACCAAAGAATTGAGTTGAACTGTTCGGTATCAAGGGTAGCGCGCAGAACAAATGTCTTACCCGACTTCTTGTCCTCGACCTTACGAGCGATGATCAAGTGAGGCTCGTCGCGGAATCCAAGAAAGACGGGGCTGATATAATCGCCCTGCTCCAAGGTACTCTTGAACCAATCCTGATCACTATAGTCGCGGCCAAGCAGGTCATAAGGCCCAACGTAGGTAACCTGACTGCCCTGCTCAGAGATCAGTCCAATATCGATCAATCCGCCAAAAGACTTCTGCATGGACTCCAGGATGGTGCGCAAGCGATCTTCGCGACGCAACTCATTCGCCCCATGCTGCAAAACCAGAAATTCCAGCGCCTGCTGACGTTCCTTCAAGAAAAAGTCAACACTACGGCGAGTATTGGAAGTCGTCCGAGCTGTGCGGAGCAAGGATTCCGACTCCAAAGAATGCCGGGTGACGCTATAATCGATAAAAGCCATGATCAGGAGGGGAACCAGCGCAACTACTGCCAACACACCAATGGCCAGATGCCAGATGCGACGGTAGTTGAACAGGGATTTACCCGGTCCTACACTGGAAGGCGTCTCCCAGAAATGCGGCCTGAATTTTTCGATTATCGACATAACGTCACCCGGTCTTAATTACTTAACTGCCTGGACTTTCTCATTGGCGGCCTTGAGCGTTTCGCTCAGCACGTCAATGTCCACAGGCTTGTGCAGGTAGGCGAAAGCGCCGAGACCCATGCAGATTTCGCGATCTTTCTCAGAGCCGTGACCAGTCAGGATAATCACCTGAATGTGCGGGTGCTCTTCCTTGACGCGGCGCAGCACCTCGATGCCGTCGATGCCGGGCATCTTGAGATCGAGGATCATTACTTCAGGCTCATCTTCCTGCACCAAGTTCAGTGCGGATTCACCATCATATACAACCGCAGAGCCCATGTCGCGCATCATCAGACGCTCGGACAAGGTCTGAACGAACTCACGCTCATCATCAACCAGCAAGACTTTGGATGGGATGTCGAAGTCCATCTTGCGGTAGATATCAGTCTGGTGGAAGCCCTTACCAACGACGCACTCAACAGAGTCAACGCCGTCAACGTGAGCAACGATCTCGGAGAGTTCTTTCTCCAGACGTTCCAGCATGAGGACGTGCTTGTTGATGGTCAGAGTGACAGCCTTGCCCTTGGCGGAAGCCTGGACGTTATGACCTTCAGCGGCCAGTACGGTTTGTACCTTGGCGGCCAGCATGAAGTCTTCAACCTGAGCGCGGGAAGCGTCAGTTACTTCAATGGCGGTATTGGCAAGCTGCTCGACGATGAGGTCAGCACTCTTATCCACACCGGAAGCACCAACAGGCACTACGATGTCGTAGAGATCTTTGCCCCACGGATCAGTGACACCTTTCAGTGTCTCAACCCAAGCGGTACGATCTTCGTCATCCTTGGCAATGAGCTTGGCAGCGTGCTTTTCAGCGTAGCCCTCAGCACGTTCAGCCGCAGCCAGACGCTCTTTCATTTCGGAGATGAGGCAGACTTTCAAAACATGATCAATTGCCGGATCAGTCAACTGAGCGGCAAAGCCGGAGAAGAGAAGCTTGTCCTCATTCATGAGCTTGGTAGCCATGGCGAGACGAAGCCATGCCACAGCACGCTCCTTCTCATGACTGAAAGCGTTGAACACGGACGCCTTGGCCTGGAAGGCGCGGGCGATTTTCTCTTCGGACATGCCGGATAGTTCTGCGGCAGTGGCCACGACTTCCTGATCGGTGACGATACGGTAACCCGTGGAATCCACCACGCGTTTGATCACGACACCGGCTTCAGAGAAGAGGCCATTGAATACGGTAATTACAGACATTATGACTCCTTGTACGTCTCTAGGTGAGACGGCAAACAGTTGTCAGGGGGCAGTCTTCCTCGTGGCCGTCTGCATGTGCGCTCTCATGCGTCGCGCAGATGGCAGATTCCATGGTCGGGTAGACATGATCCGTGCCGATTTTTTCCAACAGGTGAGTACGTTCGAGAACAGCCATGACCGCCTCGTTGACACCACACAGGGAGATATCCACACCACCGGTACGAACACGATCCACGATGAGCGAAAGTGCTTCTTCGCCGGATGCGTCCATGTCGTTGATGCCGTTGGCAACAATAATGATATGCTTGAGCTTGTCGTTGCCCATCATGCGATCAGTGATCTGGTCTTCCAGAAAGCTCGCATTGGCAAAGAACAAGGGGCCGTCGAAACGGACCAGCGAGATGTGCTGGCACTCTTTCAAGCCAAATGCCGTGGCGTCACGCAGAGCCTCATCCTCGGAACGAGAGAGGTTGGCGACTTTCGGACGCATGGACTTGTAGAGGAACACCCCCAGAGACAGAGCTACGCCCACCATGATGCCTTTGTCCAGATGCGGAGCAAAGATCAAAGTACAAGCAAAAGAGGTAACGGAGATTACGCCGTCATACCACTGAGCTTTCCAAGCGTGAATGAAACCGGATGCGTTAATCAAACCGATAACAGCCATCATGATAACTGCGGCCAGTACAGCCTGGGGCAGATGATACAGCAGCGGTGTGAAGAAGAGCAGCGCGATAACAACCATGAGGGAGGTGAATACACTGGACATACCAGTGACAGCACCCGCTTGTAGGTTAACCGCAGATCGTGAGAATGAACCGGATGACGGATAAGACTTACCACAGGCACCGAGGATGTTACCCAGTCCCTGACCGATGAGCTCCTGGTTAGGATCAAGACGCTGGCCAGTTTTGGCGGCCATGGCCTTGGCGATGGAAATAGCTTCCATGAAGCCAAGCAGAGAGATGATCGCTGCGAACGGAAGCAGATGCAACAGGACTTTCAGATCAAGAACAGGAGCAGAGATAGACGGGATACCGGAAGGTACCGTACCAACTACTGCGCCGCCGCCCATCATCTTCATGTTGGTGGTATCGAGTTTGGTGTTACCCACTTTCAAACGCCATGTGCGACCATCGGTCTCCATGCCTGCGGGAACTGCGCCCTTTGCGTAGAAAGCCATGGCACCGCCAGTCTCTTCCACGCCGGCGAACAGAGTCGCGCGGATGGCTGCACGAGCATCGTGTGCTGCAAGCTTCAAGCGGGAGATCTGAACGTTAACCACGTTGAGATCGTGTTCCACATCAAGAATGCCCACGGCATCGTTTGCAGATTTCACTTCATCCATTTTGGCATTCAACGCGGTGCGCTGATTTGCCAGATCGTCAATACCCGCGATGGTGGTATTAAACTTGGCGATGAATGCGCGCGTTGCAGGAGCCTGGATGGTATCAATACCAACCTGAGCATCGTGATTGAAGCCCAATCCCCAAGACAATGATGTGGTTACAACAACCGCGACCAGTACATTGGGAATTTTGGGGTTCACGCGCTTCAATATGATCATGATCGCAAAAGCGAGCACTCCCATGGCGAGCGTTGGTAGATGGGTATAATGAAATGCCCCTTCCACCACGCGCATGATAGTTTCGTAATGATGCTCCGCCTTGTCCACATAGACGCCGAACATCTTGGACAGCTGGGAGGAAGCAATGATGATGGCTGCGGCGTTGGTAAAGCCGTTGACCACCGGATGAGAAAGAAAGTTGACCACAAGGCCGAGCTTAAGCACGCCAAGTGAGAACTGAAAGACTCCCACCATAAGAGCAAGCAGGATAGCGTAAGCGATGTACCCCTCACTACCGGCAGTCGCCAATGGTTCAAGGGAGGCAGCGGTCATGAGCGAGACAACAGCCACTGGGCCGGTTGCCAACTGACGGCTGGAGCCGAACAGTGCCGCAACAAGCGGGGGAAGAAATGAGGCGTACAAGCCGTAGTATGCGGGCATACCAGCGAGCTGGGCGTACGCCATGGATTGGGGAATGAGCACAAGGGCAACAGTCAGCCCCGAGATGGCATCGGCACGTAGCGCCGCCATGTTGTACCCTTTGAACCAGTCAATGAACGGGAATATTTTTGAAAGCATTCAACCTCTTCCTTATTCTGGCACTTGCAACATCCGCCGACACGAGTCCATGAGTTCGTTGAACAGCGCGCCTGCATCGTACAAGTTGTAATTCTTAAACCGAACCAAACCATCAACCATGGTGAACAAAATGAGTGCCGATTTTCGCGGATGAATCTCTGGATTGATGGACCCGTCCTCCTGCCCCGTCACAATTGCCTGCTCGAACACATCGACAAAACAATTGTAAATGGCCTCCAAATTTTCCCTGAACTCCGGATTTGTCTCGGAGAACTTGTAGAGAAAATGCCTGTGCAGAAGCAAAAACTTGTCTTCCATCAAACCTGCCAGATAGAGATAAAAAGAAACGACCTCCTCCGCCATTTCCAGACCCGAATTAAACGGTCTGTTCTCAAAGAACCGTTCAAATTGGTCTACAATCTCGTCCCTGGTTTTCTCCAGAATGGCCAGCAGTAACCCTTCTTTGTTCTTGAAGTGATAAAAGATCGTTCCCTCAGCTACACCGGTCAGTTTGGCGAGCTCTTGCCCAGAAGTGTTTGCAAACCCCTTATTCGCAAAAACAAAAGTGGCAACTTTGAGTATGGCGTCTTTCTTCTTCATGCTGACAAATCATCCTTTTCGAAAACCGAGCGACCACTCAGTTTCGAGATTCATACGTAGTAAAATGCTTTAATGTCAAAAAAAACCGTTAAACTGAGTATGCACTCAGTTTTTTATTTAAGCAATAGGAAATCATTGAATAAGTCACGATCCTGCCGAGCGCATGTAGAATTTTTTTTGGGATTATTTATTGACGGCGTGCCCGTAGCAATCGATATTCTTACGAGGAAAATTTAACCTCCAGAGGTACCCATGAGCAGGCCCAAAGTATACATCACACGACGAATCCCCCAGGAAGGTCTCGACCTCCTGCGGAGAATGGCTGACGTAGACATCAATCCCAACGACGCGCCATTGCAACGCAATGAGCTGCTGGCCAAAGCCGGAAAGTACGATGGCATCATTGGCCTGCTCACTGATAAGATCGACAAGGAATTCTTTGAAGCGGGAACGATTCTCAAAGGTTACGCTAACTACGCTGTAGGCTATGACAATATAGATGTAGCCGAGGCAACCGCACACGGCATTCCCGTGTCCAACACGCCCGGTGTTCTCACCGATGCCACCGCAGAATGTGCATGGGCGCTCCTCTTCGCTGTAGCTCGCCGCGTAGTCGAGACCGACAAAGTCATGCGGTCCGGCAATTGGGATGGCTGGGGCCCATTGCAATTCATTGGTGGCGACGTCAAAGGCAAGACCTTGGGTATCGTAGGCGCGGGTCGCATTGGTACAGAGATGGCCCTCATGTCGCGTGGATTCAACATGCAAGTCATCTACTCCAGCTCTTCCGGGCGCAAAAACGGCGTGCTTGATTCCGAACTCAACGCAAAGCTCGTGTCTTTCGATGAGCTGTTGGAGCAATCGGATTTCATATCCGTCCACGCCCCGCTCACCCCTGATACCAAACATCTTTTCAATGACCAGACCTTTGCTCGGATGAAATCAACGGCATATATCATCAATACGGCCCGTGGCCCGGTCATCAAGGAAGAAGATCTCGTAACAGCGCTCCGGGACAACGTCATCGCTGGCGCTGGACTCGATGTCTATGAAATGGAGCCACAAATGGCTTCTGGTCTGGCGAGACTCGACAATGCCGTGCTCCTGCCGCACATCGGATCGGCCACCCATTCTTCCCGTACTGACATGGCGACACTCGCTGCCCGCAATCTCATGGCCATGCTCAAAGGCGACAAGCCTGAGACCTGCCTCAACCCCGAACTCTACGACAAATAAAATGACTGCATACGAGAACAAAAAAGAGGCCCTGCTCCAGATCGTTAATCAAGCCATCGCCGCCGTATCTCCTGATCCGGCCATGCGATCCGCCCTTATCCTCAACGGCGACACACTTACCGTTGAGGGGAAAGAATACGACCTAACTCAATACGAGCGCATATTCGTCATTGGCGCGGGCAAGGCATCTGCTGCCATGGCCCAAACATTGGAAGACATCCTTGGCGATCGCCTCCACGGCGGCGTGATCGCAACCAAATACGAGCACGGCCTCAAGCTCAAAAAAACACAGGTTCTGGAAGCTGGGCATCCGGTCCCAGATCAGGCGGGAGAGCAGGCATCCAAAAAATTACTTTCACTCGCCAGCGAAACGACAGACAAAGATCTCGTATTTTGTCTCCTGTCTGGTGGAGCAAGCGCCATTGTACCGTCACCACACGCGCCAGTTACACTCGTCATCAAACAAGCAGTAACGCGCAAGTTATTGGAGTGCGGTGCGACCATCAATGAAATCAATGCCATCCGAAAGCATCTTTCCAATTTCAAAGGCGGCCATTTGGCAAAGGCTTTAGAGCCATCCACCGTGATCACGCTCATTATTTCCGATGTGGTCGGCGATTACCTCGACGTAATCGGTTCCGGCCCCACCGCGCCCGACGAGTCCACGTATCTCGATTGTCAGGCCATTCTCGACAAATATTCTCTCTGCACCCAAATCCCCGACGAGGTGAACAAGATCATCATCGCCGGGTGTGCAGGCGATGCACCCGAGACCTGCAAAGAAGGCGACGCCTGTTTCGAGCGCGTCCAAAATGTCATCATCGCAGGCAACGCCATGGCTGTGAGTGGTGCAGCACAGGCAGCAAAAGGACTCGGTTACAAGCCCATCGTCGTAGATTCCGCCATGGAAGGTGAAGCCCGAGAAGTCGCAGCTCATCTAATCCAACAGGCAGGAGCGTATTGCAGCGGCAGTATGGCCGAGAAGCCGCCAGTCTGTCTGCTTTCTGGTGGCGAAACCACTGTCACCATCAAAGGCAAAGGTAAGGGCGGCCGAAATCAGGAGCTCGCATTGGCTGCGGCCATCGAATTATCTGAAATGCAGTCTTGTCGTGAGCAGATCAGTGTTGCCTGTGTCGGAACAGATGGGTCAGATGGCCCCACCGATGCAGCAGGAGCATTGGTATATCCCGACACAATAGCTGTGGCCGAGAAACAATCATTATCCGCACGGCAGCATTTGGCAGAGAACAACGCCTACGCCTTTTTCTCAGGGACCGGGACTATTCTCAAAACAGGCCCCACCCTCACCAACGTCATGGACGTAGCTATTGTGTTAATTGATAAAGAGTAAGAATGTCTCCGAGCTTCAGCCGTTGACGAGTCTTCGAGTCTTACGGATGTAGACAGCAGAGATCGGCCGGGGGGAAAGGGAAGAGGGGAACCACTTGTAAATGGTTCCCCTCTTCCCTTTCCCCTCCTAAACTTTTTTGTAGCGCTTCGCGGGGTGGTGGGGTGCGGAAGTATGTGGCTATCGCACGTATATAGGAGAAAAGATTAGTATCTTTTTTTGTTATGAGGCTTGGATCTTGATGAACGTTTCTTATTAGGTCCACCCTTTTTAGGGTTGCTGGAATTGAAAGGCTTGTCATCTCTTGCTGGGCGATTTGCGCCAGAGGGCTTACCGCTTCTTTGAGGCTTGCCTTTTCCCTTCCCTTTTTGTGGGCGGCCGCGAGTGGGCATAAGGATACCGTGTTGGCGGAGTCGGGCAGCGTCGCTTTTGGCAACATAGATGGGCTTGCCATCCATATCAGTTTCGGCGTGAAACATAGCCGCGGCAGCGGAACCGGGCAGAGGAATAAAGCACTGCACCTGCTCTGGTTTCCAGCCTTGCGAGCGAAGCCAATCGCCGAGAGCGTGCATGTCTTCGTCCGTACAGCCGGGGAACGCGCTCATCAGGTAGGGAATGACGTATTGTCGCTTGCCTGCCTTCTTCGATTCCTTGTCGAACAAGTTGAGAAATTTTTCGAATGCCTCAAAACCGGGCTTACGCATGAGTTTGAGAACATGGTTCACCTGATGCTCTGGGGCAACCTTGGCCTGTCCGCCTACGAACTCCTGAATGAGACAGGAAAGCGAACGCATATCAGTGAGCGCAAGGTCGATTCGCCATCCACTGGCTACCCGAACATGTTTGACTGACTGAACGTCCGAGACACTACGGAGCAGGTTAACAAAGTCAGACTGCGCCACTTTGTAGTGTTTACAAATGGCAGGCGTCAAGCAACTGGAACGCTTACACTTTGATTGATCTGAAGCACAATGCGCGCCCCACATATTGGCACTGGGACCGCCCACATCACTGATGCTTCCAGTCCACCCTTTCACCTCGGTCATACGCTCAACTTCTTTGAGCACAGACTTCTTTGAACGGGAGCGAATCTGCCTTCCCTGATGCAATGCCAGAGTGCAGAAAGAACAGCCGCCAGCACAGCCTCGGTGCGTGGTCACGGAGGCAAGAATCATGTCGGCTGAAGGAATGCGTTCCGTATATGACGGGTGCTGCAATCGAGAGAACGGCAAGCCTGCCAGTTCATCCAGCCCCTCTGTCTGCAACTGCTCACCGGGAGGAGTAAGAATAACCACGCGGCCAGCAGTTTCCTGCACGACCACCTGTTTGTTCTGATGGACCTGTCGTTCCAGCAACAATGTGGCCTTAATCAATTCCTGCGGATCAGCCTGAATTGCTTCGTGAGACGGAAGCTCCAATACGGATGCGTCTTCAGGAATATCTTTTCGTGCTCCGGCAACGACCAATCCGGGGATGTTCACAAGAACAGGACGCAGTGCCTTGATGGAACGGTCCTCGGCCTCGCGGATGGCATCAGCCAGCGCCACGATGGAATTCTCAGCCATACCATATGTAATAGCCATAGCCTTGGAATCCAACAGCACCGAACGGCGGACGGAGTCAGACCAAAAATCGTAATGAGAGATCCGGCGCAACGAAGCTTCGATACCGCCAAGGATTACAGGAAGGCCCGGGAAGGCCCGCTGCACGACATTGGTGTAAGCGATGCAGGCGCGATTAGGACGTGCTCCCGCCTGACCACCGGGCGTATAGGCATCATCACTGCGCTTCTTACGGAAGGCTGTGTAATGGGCGAGCATGGAATCCAGCGATCCGCCAGTGACACCAGCGAAAAGGGTGGGACGTCCCATGCGAGTCACGTCGTCTGGAGCATCCCAGCGGGGTTGGCCGACAACGCCAACACGATAGCCGTGATGAACGAGCCAACGCCCAAGCAGCGCAGCTCCAAAGGAGGGATGGTCAACATAGCCATCTCCGGTAACAAGAAGAATATCCAATTCATCCCAACCGAGCTTGTCCATTTCCTTACGGGTCATGGGCAGCACAGGGGGCTGTTCTATATGCGGGCGTTTGAATGCAGTCATAATGGAATGATGAACTAATTCCAGACGGGAGTCTATGCGTAGCGCTGACGTATCGCCTTGAAGAGTTCCGGTTTACGGTCATATTGGTGGACGATAACAGCACGCTCGCCCTTATCATTGAGGACATATCCGTCCTCATCACAAGCCGGTTCACCCTTCACATAGCCAAGCGTCATGATAGGGCCGGAATTATCGTGCAGAGTGACAGCCCCCATCTGGCCAGTATGAATCAGGACATTGTGCACACCCTGATCATATCCGCCCATCTGCTCGCCCTCAACGAAGGGAACGAGGTGCGCGGTCAACATCTCAAGATAATGAACCATGGAAACATGATCAGCTACAGTGGTGCCGGAGCAAGAGATCGGTTTGTCTGCAACAGCAGCTAAGGCATCCTTCCCCTGATGTCCACGTATCCAATGGCCGTTGAACGGACACTGTCCTAACGTCATACGTTTGTCTTCCAGAGTGCAATTGATCCCCGAAGACCATGCAAAACTGAAAGGTTCGCTCTGAAACACGACATCACGAACATCAGATATCAGGACGTTGCCAAACTCCCTGCCCTGCTCCTTGAGATAATCAAGGTACAGGAAATACCGAAAGGCATTGTACGAGATGTGCGCTAGTTCAGCAGGCCGTTCCAAAGGAATGATGGAAACGTTGTGCTGAGCCATACGATCCAGATCACGGGTGGTGTCCGAGACAAACAGGACGCACTCCCCCTCATAGTCGGATTGCTCCAAAGACAAGAGGAAAGGCCGCACATCACCGTAATGGTAACCCGCGGCCAGTCCGAGTATACAATTTGATTTTGTCACTGATCGGTCAGTCTAACGACGACGTCTCCTGCGAGGACGGCGGCGGCGCTTCGGCTCGGAACCACTGTCATCGGTAGACGGCTTCGGCGCATTGGCGGAACGCTCCGGCTTGGGCTCGTCACGTCTTTCCGGACGCGGCTCGCGTTTGGCCTTGGGCTTTTCCTGACGCTCTTCACGCTGGGGGCGAGGCTTCCGCTCCTCGCGCTGGGGACGTTCTTCACGCTGAGGACGTTCCTGACGTTCGCCACGAGCCGGGCGATCATCACGTCGACCACCGCGCTCATCTCGTTCGCTTCGACCACGCCCACCACGGTCATTGCGTCCACCGCGATCATTACGACCGCCACCGCCGCCACGGGGTTTGGAATCCCTTGGCTGAGGTTTCGGTTTCGGCTTACGTGGCTGCTCCTGCTTCTCTTCAGGCTCGGCAGGCTTGCCGTGCAGCGTGTTCTGGTAAATTTCGTCCAACTGCATGGCGAGCAGTCCCATGGCTTCCTCATCCTCAGCGTATTTCTTGACGAGAGGGAGAAAACGAGAAGCACGCTCGCGCTCCAGATGAGTCAGCTTGCGGAATTTCTTTTCGAGCAGCGCGGTGAGACGTTCCTCAATGATGTTTGCCACATCCTCTTCGGTGGGGTCTTTGATCTCTTCAAACTTGATCTTGAAACGAGAAGCAATGCGCTCCAAGTCCATTTTCTGAATGACATCCACCAAAGTAATGGCTGTGCCCGAAGCTCCGGCGCGACCAGTACGGCCTGCGCGATGCACGTAAGACTCTGGGTCTTCCGGCGGCTCCATCATGAACACATGAGAAAGCTCGGGAATATCAATACCGCGAGCAGCAACGTCAGTGGCGACGAGGAAGCGAAGCTTGCCTTCCTTGATTCGTGCCATGAGCTTCTCACGCTTGTTCTGAGTCAGATCAGAGGTCAATCCCTCTGCATCGAACCCGAACTGGGAGAGCAATGCGGCAGTGAATTCCACGTTGCGTTTGGTATTGCAAAAAATAACAGCAGAAGAAGGATTCTCCAGCTCGATGAGCTTGATGAGCTTACGTTCCTTGCCCATAGCCTGGACCTCGACAAACTGGTGGGCAATGGCCGACACGTTTGTCTCGTCAGAGGAAAGGCTAAGAAATTCGGGATCGACCATAAACTCTTTTGCCAGACGCAGCACCGACTGCGGAAAGGTGGCAGAGAACATGTAATTACCCATCATGTTGCTCGGCAGATACCGTTTCACTTCCACCATGTCGGGATAGAATCCGACGGAAAGCATACGATCCGCTTCGTCAAAAATCATGACCTTCATGTCGTCGAGGACGAGATTCCGGCGAACCAAATGGTCGAGGATACGGCCCGGTGTGCCGACGACAAGCTGTGCGCCTTTGCGGAATGCGTCGAGCTGTTCCTGATAGCCAACGCCACCGTAGACAGCCACAACGTTGATGCCGTCTTCGCCAGCGAGCATCCGTGCTTCCTGTGCTACCTGCTGTGCCAGTTCACGAGTGGGAACCATGACCAAAGCCTGACAGTTAGCCTGAGAAGGATTGAGCTTATCGAGCAGCGGCAGCACAAATGCGCCAGTCTTGCCCGATCCGGTACGAGCCTGAACCATGACGTCTTTGTCGGCCATGAGCATTGGCAATGCTCTTTTCTGTACGGGCATGAGTTTATCCCATCCAGCACGAGCGCATGCATCGGCCAAGGGAGCCGGTAGATCTTCGAATTTGATCTCCGGGAATTGGGAATCGACAGTCTCGTCGCTTTCCACTTCAGGGGTATTGTTGTTTTCCATGATAAACCTGCAATGTATGATGTGCATTCCAGCCGAATGAAACGATAATATAAATGGGCCGGAATATGAAATTCGTTTTGAAGTCGGGGCACAGTATACGTTTATGCATGATTTGTACAATGAACCGACTCTACGCCGTTTAGACGAATGCCCCTTCCTAGCCACGCTCATACGCTTTCAAACATTAGTTTGCCTATTCCCCCCTATTTTAAGGGGTTTTATATCCAGCATCGCCGCTGTAATCATTGACTTTTCTTGTCAAGGGCATGGGCCGTTATAAAGAATTTACACCTATTGCACATCCTTGAAAAATACTTATTTATAATAGGTAGGGAAGAAGATTTTTTAACTCCAATTTGCAAGGGAGGTGGATCATGACTGATACCACTCACTTAGGAGAGCAAATTGGTAGCGTTATCTCTCTCACCGGATCCGTCTGGGCAGTCAGCGGAAACTCACAACGGCCTCTCACTAAAGGCGCACCAGTTTACGAAGGCGAGGAAATCGTCACTGAATCCGACAGCAACGTCGAAATCAAGTTCGCGGATGACACCATCCTCGGACAAGGTCAGGATTCGGCCGTCCGACTGGATGACTATGTTTTTGACGGGGAAGACGTTTCACTCGACTTCCAGATGGTCAAAGGCGTCATGCGCGTCGTTTCAGGTGAAATTGTCAAGGTGAACCCGGAAGCCTTCAATCTATCCACTCCTCTTGCGACTATCGGTATTCGTGGCACGCAGATCATGGTGCAAGTCGATGAAGGCCGAGAATTCATCGGCGTCGACGAAATGGGCGCGGGTCACACCGTACTCATTGCCAACGCCCATAGTGAAGTAGTCATCGACAAGGCTGGCATGTTCTCTGGTGTCGATTTCGACGGCAGCCTGATCGCCCCCGACCAGATGCCCGACAACTTCATTTCCACCATCACCCGTGCAGCCCCGCTGACAGTTCTGGGCGATTCTCCCCGTAACCCAGGGGATTCACAGGAAATCACTCCTCCTCAGTCCTACGAGACCATCAACAATCAATCCGGTGAGTATCAACCAGGATTCGGGATGGAATACGCCGATGAAGGCGAAGGCGAGGAGGAACTCGCCGGCGCAGGAGAAGAAGGCGAAGAAGAGTTCGAACTCACTGAAGCTGAAATCGAAGCCCTGCTAGAGCTTGAAACAGCTGGCGGTCCCCAGGCAGGAACCGGGGATCCCCTCGGCCAAGTTGTTGACTTGCCATACAATCCATACACGAACGAAACTAACGCCAATGAAGGCAGTTCTACTGCAGGCTACGATCAGGACGACCAACAGGATCAAAACTCTGGCAACGATGCCCCACCAACGGATGACCCAACACCACCTCCGGATGACGACACACCGCCTCCGGCTGATCCTCCAGCTGATCCACCGACTGCAGATCCTCCCGAGACTCCGCCTGTTGAAGACCCACCAGCAGACGATTACCCTCGTGGCGATTATCCACCTCCTACCGCACCTCCGATGGCAGAAGATGCCACGGCTGAACAACCGCAGGATGAAGAGAACACACCGGTTAGCTATAACGTCATAACATCTGGCGATGCATCAGGCGATGGCGCCACACTTTTGACTGCGGAATTACCAGAGGACAGCACTTACGAAGGAAAAGTAACGATCACTCCCGCAGGCGACATCACCTACACTCCTGACGAGGGCGAAACTGGGACAGTCGTTATTGATTATACCGTAAGCGACCTTGACGGCGAAACAGCTTCCGCACAGCTCTCCATTGAACTGGCAGAGGACTCCGAACCAACCCTCAGCACGACCAACGCCGTTGGCGTAGAGACCCCGGAAATGCTCACCGCATCTGGCACCATCACCACAGATTTCGGTGCAGACGTCAGTGGCAGTTCCGTGGCTCTCTATGCAGATAATGCAGAATGGTTCGAGCTGAGCAGCACACTCATGGAAAAGGATGGGCTCTGGGCAATCGAACTGACTGATACAGGGTATGAATACACCCAGTTCGAGGCCCTGACTGGAGCATCCGGCACCGCTCCCGGTGAAACGCTGACGGTAAATGTGGGCGTTACCGCAACCGATGGCGACGGCAGTAGCGTCAATGGAGCATTTACAATCTCCGTAACTGACGACGATCCATCTGCCTCTGATGTGCTTTTAACTCAGTCAGTAGAGAACACGGACATTGAGTATAATGTACTGACAGGAGGCATGGCTTCTACAGGACTCTTTGGCGGCACACTGGTCGACGCAATGTTGGCAGACAGCGGCTCCACAGGCACGCTCAGCCATGAAGAAACTGGTGTAATAACCTACACCCCCGGCCCCGGAGAATACGGAACAGTAGTAATCGACTACACGATCGAGGACTCAGACGGAGACCCCGCCTCAGCACAGCTCTTTATAGAACTGACCGATGACTCCGAGCCGGTTATCACAACCTCCAGCACTTCTGGCGACGAAACCTCCGGCATGGTCACCACAACAGGCACCTTGAATGTGGACTTTGGCAATGATGCCACCAATGCGGAATATATACTCTCTGCTACAGATGCCACATGGACAAGCGAGAACGGCACCGGAACATTAGCTGACAACAAGGGAAACTGGACTATTGAAGTCGTTGACGATGAGTATACGTTCACACAGCTCAAGCCCTTTAGTCACAGCGACAACACAACTCCCAATGACTTGTTTGCCGTTGCCGTATTAGTCACGGCAACCGATGGAGACAACACAGTCAAGACCGGTAACTTCACCATAACTGTGGCAGACGATGGCCCCACTGCAAACTTGATCACCCTCACACAAGAAAATGAAGGAGATCTGATCTACCATAACGTCTTTGTAGAAGAAGACGCCTTACCCGGCACGGATGGAGCGCCCCTCACTAACGCAGTTCTGACTCCGGGAAGTGATTATTCCGGAACCATCTCTTTCGATGATTACGGCGACATCACATACAACCCGGAGAGTGGAGAAATCGGTACGGTTGCCATTGACTATACAGTCACAGACAACGACGGAGATACGGCAACAGCACAAATGACAATTGAATTAGCTAAGCCTGATCAGGGCGACATGGAAGCCCCTCCCAGTGACGAAATGCCACCTCCCCCCTTGGATGGATTCCAAGGATGGCATGTTGATTTCGGATCAGATGGCAATGATTTGATGAACGCGGAGAATGGCAAAAATGCTCTTTTCGGATACGCAGGGGATGATACTCTGAGTGGCGGAAATGCGAAGGACTTCCTCGTAGGTGGTAGTGACAATGATCAACTTACTGGCGGAAATGGCACGGATTCCCTCTTTGGCGAAAGCGGTGACGACCTTCTCGTCGGTGGCAATTCCAATGACCACTTGATGGGCGGCGCAGGCAGTGACACCTTTGTGTTCACCTCTCCGAATGACGGCACAGATACCATCTTCGATTTCAATACCGCTGAAGATTACATCGCGCTGTATGAAGCAACCTTCAACATCAGCAGTGAGTTTGTCACAGTTGATGCAACATCATATGATGGAGAGTTAGCTCACACTGGCTCCGAAACAAGTATCGTCTACGCAAGTGACAGTGAAATCGATCCCAACATGGGCAAGCTGTATTATCAGACTGCCGACGGTGTCACCTTACTGGCAGAGGTCACTGAAGAAAACGGAGAAGACATCCAAGCTGTTGATATTGAGTTCATGTAAACTTCAGGCTGGCGCTACGGGGCACCAGCCTGATTCTCCCCTTTACCAACGGGAAATTATAACAACCGCACCCTCAAATCATTGTGGATATTATAACTGAAAACCCGGTGTTATAATCGCCGGGTTTTCCTTGTTCGCCCCTCTCCATGCGGTATCCTGCAATTAGAAGGAAGAGACACACTTCCAATCTCGTGGCGGATGATTTGAACCCCGGTCCGTCCACGTGTCAGGTGCGAATGGGTATAAAACGAGTCGACGAGGCTCTCCCATTCGCACTATACGTTCTATGAACACGGCTTCCCGACTCCGAAAGCCCTCTGCCACATATAGGCAAACAGCGGCTCTCATGTTATCCTGCCTTTCGATTGACCAAACAAATCTGACTACAAATCACGAGAATTCATGCGCACTATTGTACAATATACGTTGTCTCTGGCCGTTGTCCTACTCCTGACAGCCTCCCCGTCTTTTGCTACGGAATTGATCGAGCTCACACCAGATGAAGCCGTCAAAGTAATCAAGACGGTGAACAATCTGGTTATCCTCGACATCCGTACACCGGGCGAAGTCAGTTCCGGCCATCTTGAAGACGCCAAGAACATCGATTTCTATAAAAGTGATTTTCAAAAAAGAATTGATAGCCTGGACAAAGACACACCGTATTTTATCTATTGCCGTACAGGCAGACGCTCCGGCGTCACTATCGACTATATGAAGCGAGCTGGATTCAAAACAATCTATCATCTCACAAATGGCATCACAGCCTGGAGAGAAGCAGGTCTCCCCCTGGCTCAATAGTCAGGAAAGAATCATCATCTATTTCGGATCGGAACAGATCTGACCTCGGCCTTCCGCCTTGGCCTTATGCAGAGCGTTATCCACCAGTGCGAGCATTGTCTCGCGATCACTAGTGTCATCGGGGTAAATACACATTCCCATACTCACGGAAACAGTCTCATCATCCAGCCCAACAATGAATGGTGGAACCATCGCTTCTCGCATTTTTTCCACAACGGCCTCACAGGCAGCCCGACCTTGGACATGACTTAAAATAATTCCAAACTCATCCCCACCGATACGCGCAACGGTATCAGACTTACGACATTGCTCCTCAATGCGAGAGGCAAGCTGTACCAGAACATCATCTCCGGCATCCGCCCCCTGAGCATCATTAATCAGCTTAAAATCGTCCACATGAATACTGAGCAAAGCAAAAGAGTACTCATACCGCTGAGCATGCTCGAAAGCATGCGCGAATCGATCAAAAAACAAGTGCCGATTTGGCAATCCTGTAAGACTATCATGCTGCGCCAATTCAACGATCCGAGCAGAGTTCAACTTTCGACGAACAATGGCATACGCCCCCAGCCAGGCAATGGCTCCCGTTAAAAGGAAAAACGCTGCACCCAACAAGAATATTTTAAACAGTAATGCCTTTGAATATCCTTGCTGTGCACTATTGGGGATGTAGGAAACCAGTTTCCAAAAATATTCATCGGGCATGAGAGAACTAGCACTCTGGTCATATGCCGTTTTGCTACCCGAACTGGAGTGGAATCGGCTATTGAGCGGGTATACCGTGGCAAAAGTAAACACCTTATTCCCGGTGACGGCCTGCCCAGAATCATTCGCGCGCAGCTCTATCCAGAGTTCTGGATATCGCTGGGCAAATGAGACATTCTTCTTATCCGGAATCATGAAGCCCCATTGGTCCTCGGAATCAGGAGCAAGCAACCAATACCCATCACTATTAAGCAACATGGTCTGCCCCTCGGTAGCCCTCCCCGTTCGACGCAGCAGACCGAGCAGGTTATCCGCACGATAATTGAGAAGAATCGCGCCTTTAGGCCGCCCATCCTTATCGTACAACGGAGTACCCAAACGAATCATGGGCTTATAAGGCGTCTCCACCTTGCCGTTCTCAATATTCAGGTCCATAGGCGAGATATAAACCTCTCCCTTACCGAGCAACATGGTATCAGTAAAATAATAGCGCTTGGCCTTGCTCTGAAGCAGTTTGGAAGAAACGATGGCAGGTAGGCCACCATTATAATTAATGCGAAGCAATTCCATACCATCGGCAGAAACAACCCGAGCCTGATCATAAAGACCCTTGGTCTTTACAAACCGAAGAAAGTCCTCTGTCATAGCTCGAAGTAATTCAGGATCACCTGAATTAACAAACCGATCAACGACATCAAGAGAAGAAAGAAAATCAAGATCTGAGGCAACAGAATTCAGGCTGTCTTCCACAACAGAACTACGCAACTCGACGCTATACTTTTCTCGAGTAAGCAGATCGCGAACAAAGCCTTTATTCTGGTAATTGTAGAAGGAGAAAAGAGCACCACCCAAGACCAAGCCAATGCCGAGAAATATCACAAAGAAAAGGCGCAGCGTTTTGGTAAAAGCCGTATCACTGTTATTGCCTGCGTCGTATGCCACGAATGCTCCAGAGGGAATGCGTTAAAGTATCCAGCCAGCTCCACGCAATACAATGTCGAAAAACAAGAGAGTCAGCCCCTTGCTTTACACACTAAGCATTGCGCTTCGAATAAACTCATCAAGGGTATCCTGATCGGAGTCCCCTATAAGGCGATCAACCTCTTTGCCGCCAGCAAAGAGCAAAAACGTCGGCGTTCCTTTAACCTTGAACCGTTCCATTCCCATATCCAGATAGTCCACGTCATACATATAACAATGAAGTTTCGGATGGACACTCGATGCCCTTTCCAAAACTCTGGATTGCTCTAGGAATCGTTCGTTCTTCTTAAGAAACGCTACAAGAATCGGTTCATCACCGTTCTGCAGTTCCGTTTCAAATGCCTGTGGCTCAATGGTTTTCACCGTCAACCTATCCCGCCTTCTCCAATCTTCTTTAACAATCCGCATCCCTCATTCATCTTTTTCAGACGAATTCACTATAGCAAGAGCGCACGCGCATTGCATCATATCAACGCGTTATATTGATTATAAATGTGAACGATTCAGGAAAAGAGAAGGAAAGGATCAGCCGTCTAGGCCCCATGACTTAAGCTTGCGATACAAGGTCGCCCGATGAATTCCCAACTGGCGGGCAGCTTTTGCCTTATTCCCATCACAGCGGTCCAGCGCCTCAAGGATATCCTCCCGGCTCGCCTTTCGAGGAACAGGAACCCCATACTGTGGCACCGCAGTCTGATACATTGGTTCGCTCGGCGGCGCCTGATAAACACCAGGGCTTGGCATCCCCTGCGGCATGCCCATGACAGGCATGGCGGAAGTGGGAGCAAACGCACTGGCTCGCATCTGGTCAACCAAATCTCGTCGCATATGGCGCAATTCGATATTGCTCCCCGGCGAAAGGATACAGGCATGCTCCAGAATATGGCGCAACTCACGAACATTACCGGGCCAGCCATAGCTCATGAACAGATCCATGACTTCCTCGGAAATACGATCAAACGATTTGTTGAACTGGCCGGAGAAAATCCCGAGAAAATGCTCTACCAACAGCGGGATATCCGCCTGCCGATCACGCAAGGGAGGCAGAAGCACGGGCATGACGTTCAACCGATAGTATAAATCTTCGCGAAACGAGCCCTGACGAACAGCCTCTTGCAAACGGACATTCGTCGCCGCAATAATGCGAACATCGGCAGATTTGGTCTTGGACTCGCCAACCCGTTCGTATTCTTTTTGCTCCAGAAAACGGAGTAGCTTCAACTGGATAAGCGGCGAAATATCTCCGATTTCATCAAGGAAGAGCGTACCGCCCTGTGCCGCCTGAATACGCCCGACCTTATCACGCACCGCCCCAGTAAATGCACCGCGCACATGCCCGAACAATTCGCTCTCAAGCAAACTTTCCGACAATGCGGAACAGTTCACCTTGATGAGAGGAGCACCACCACGCGATCCACCGTAATGCAATGCTTCCGCCACCAGCTCTTTACCCGTGCCCGATTCACCGAGAATAAGGACAATGGAGTCCAGCGAAGAGAGCTGTTCCAACAGCTTGTAAATATCCTGCATGGCAGAGCTGCGTCCGATGATGCCACGGAATCCATGCCGTTCGTGAAGCCGCTTTTCCAAATCCGCAATTCGAGTCACGTCACGGACCACGAGAACCGCGCCAGTACGTTTCATATCGCGATCAATGAGTGGTGTACAATTGAGCTCCACCGTGCGCGGTCCCAATTCGGCAACTTCCAGTTCAGCTTCATAACCACGAACCGACTTGTGGGTTCGCAGCACCTGTTTCAGTACGCTGACACAGGGATTACCCGCGGGGTCCATAAATTCTTGAATGTCGTGCTGCTCCGCCCGACCACGGTCAATGCCAAGCAGCGTTCCAGCGGCACTATTGGAGGCAATGACATGGAGATTACTGTCCACAGAAACAATGGCATCAGGAATACTACGCAGGGTCGCTTCGAGGTTGAGACGGTATTTTTCCTTCTCCACCGTAGCATGGCCCAAAGCCGATTCCGCTTCCTTTCGCTCTGTAATATCTCGACCAACGGCCTGAATTTCAACTACATCGCCCCGATGATCGAGAATGGCGCGGTTAGTCCAGAGAATCCAGCGCGCTTCACCATCATATCGTTCCACATGCTGTTCCCGGTCAAACACGGCATTAGATCGACCAGCCTCGGCAAGCCACGTTTTCAGATCACGTCGTTCATCACTCGCGACTCTAGGGAAAAATTTTCTTCCGATAATCTCGTCTTCATCGACCCCAAAAAACTTAGCATACGCACTGTTAACAAAAGAAAGCGCGCCATCGGGGTCATATCGGCAAATCAATTCAGTTTGATCTTCAACAACAGCACGGTAAAGTCGAGCACCTTCTCTCAATGCCTCCTCAACCGCCTTGCGCTGAGAAATATCTTGAACAAAAACCGTAGAAACTTCCCGACCATCATGAACAAAGTGACTCATGGAAACTTCCGCAGGAAAGACCATCCCCCCCTTGCGACGTTGTTGACGCATGGGAACCCGTTCCACTCCGGTACGAATGGCCTCCATAGAGCGCTCTGGCTCCTCAGATAGATCACGAATAGTCAGGCGCAGCATTTCCTCGGCAGAATAGCCGTAGAGCCGCCGCGCTGCCTGATTACAATCAAGCAATGAACCGTCATTGCGATCCACCATGATAATGGCATCACGGGCCGCTTCATACACACTGCGGTAGCGCTTTTCACTCTCTGCCAATCCCACTTCAGAACGTCTCTGAGAAGTGATGTCACGCGTGATGATGGAAAAGCCGACAAGATCATCTTCATCAAGTACAGGGCGGATGGAAGTGGTGAAAACCGCTCCACCACGATATTCTTCAATTCGCTGTGACAGCTTGAGCTCGCGAATTTTCTCCATGGCTTCTTTCTGCAATCCGGCGGACATGGAAGGCAAAACCGAAAGATATTCCTTCCCAGCCAAAGCCTCTGGCGACAAGTGGAGCATTCCAGCCCCGGCATCGCTCGCTTCACTGATGATACCTCTAGCGTCCAGCAAAAAGGCGGCCTCACCACCAGTATCAAGAAGAGCCCCGAGAAAGCTGCGAGTGAGAGTGAGTTCCTTGACCCGATTCCCATCTCGGACCATGCGCTCCTTAAGCGCAACTCCCATATCGGCAAGCATTTCCAGCCGTTGCCTATCTATCGGTTTTACGAGGTGAGAGACTGCTCCCAGGCGCAAAGCTTCCCGCTCCGGGTCCGCAGTATCCGCATCGGCAATCAGAACAAATGGTAGATCATACCCATTGCGTCGCGCTTCAACGGCAAGCTCACTCCCTTCACCATCCTCCAACTCAGCGAGTGCAAAGAGAACATCTGGCTCAAGACGGCTCATGATCGAAACCACTTCCGCAAAAGAGGCTGCGCCCACCACCGAATAACCCCGACTGGAAAGAATCGAGCTGATCTGCGTGCGTATGGATTGGTCGCTTTCTGCAACAAGAATAGTGGAACTCACCTATAAATCTCCTGAAAACATCCATACATCACTTATCTTCCGATAACCAGAGGAATGACAAACCCGACTATGGAGGGATTGTTCTGTCATTTTTCAAATCAAGAGTGTATGAAAAAACTGAGGGGTAATATTAACCTTGCGTTAAGCAGGAGGTGTAACATGTCCACGTTTACTGAAGCTGATCTCCCTGTCGATGTCCACCATGGTGAAATGCTCACACTTGGTGATGGAACTACGGTCCGTTTCGAATCCAACGGAGAAGCAAAAAACGTCATGGTCAATGACGGGTTTGAACCAACATGCATACTCTTTCCCGGTAACGAATTTACAGTCGAAACCAGCGGCGGCAATTATAAGGTTACATGCGAATTTGGTGACAGCATGCGTGTAGAAAAAAACTAACTGTATTTGCACTACAACACCTACCGCCCGCACCTTGCGGGCGGAATTTTTTCAGCCTTCAAAAAAATCTAACACCCTAAGATTTCCAATAGGCTTTACTTTTCCCCGCAGCCTGTTACATTAATCTGACCTAATATGAGGTAAAGCTTAATTCGAACACCTTCAAGCGTCGATTAGTTGTATTTCTTGGGGAGAAGATAATGGCAAAGATACTCATCGCAGAAGACGACAGAATCTCTCAAAAGCTCGCCGTCAAAATCGTTGAAGAACTTGGGCATACGGCCTACGTCAGCCCGCATGGCAAGCACGCATATGAGACACTCACAGCGTGTAATGACTTCGACCTTTTACTGACCGACATAATGATGCCGGAAATGGATGGCCAACAACTTATCCAAACCCTGCGTGGCGACCAACAGTTCAAAGACTTGCCCATCGTAATCATGTCTGCCGTCGTCGGCATGAATGACATCAGCAAGCTGCTCAAACTTGGAGCGACCCTCTTTCTCGCCAAACCATTGGATAGAAAAGAACTCCAAGGATACATCTCCCGTTGTCTTGGAGTAAAAGAATGTAGCTAAAGGGTTGTCTTCAGACACTCAAACAACATTCTCAGCCACCCAGAAACATGCGCGTCCTCATCACTCACAATAATTTTCCTGCCCAATTTCGGCACATAGCCGAGTATCTGGGCCGTACTCCCGGTCATCAAGTAGTCTTCGCCACCAAGACACCACGTGAAGAGTGGGTCATTGATGGCGTGAACAAAGCTGTCTTCACACCCGATGGCGACTCTTCCGAACAAAGCTACGGCCTGGGCCGTAATTTTGAAGATGGTGTCCGCCACGGAGTAGGCATGGTTCGCCTGTGTAACGGACTCAAGAAGCAAGGATTCGTACCCGATGTCATCCTCGGCCATTCAGGCTGGGGCCAAACCATGTTCATACGAGACGTCTATCCCGACACACCATTCATTGGTTATTATGAATGGTATTATAATTCCACGAGTCCAGAGACGACCTTTGACAAACGCCAGCGAAATGATGGCGAACTAGCCCAGTTACGTTTGCGCAATACATCTATCCTGCACGACCTTGTCTCCTGCCGGGCTGGCATCACCCCTACCGGGTGGCAGCGTTCCCAGTTCCCATCAGAATTCCAGCCCAAAATTGTCCAAGCTCACGACGGTATCAACACACAATATTTCTCCCCGGTGAACGGTGGTCGACTCCCCATAGATCAATTGAACCTACCTGACACCGATCTGACCGGAGCTGAAGAACTCATCACATATTGTTCCCGAGGACTCGAACCCTACCGAGGGTTCCCCCAATTTTACGAAGCCCTCCCTGCCATCTTGGAAGAGCGCCCCAAAGCGCATGTTCTCATCGTGGGGGAAGACCGAGTCTGCTACAGCGCTCGTCTCCCGGATGGGCAGACGTACAAAAAGCAGATGCAGGAGAAGATCAAAGTTGATGAGAAGCGCGTCCACTTCACTGGCCCGCTTCCATATGGGCTTTATAAGCAAGTGCTTCAAGCGTCTTCAGCCCATGTCTATCTTACGTGGCCATTCGTACTTTCGTGGTCGTTCCTAGAAGCAATGTCCTGCGGCTGTTTGGTCATCGGCTCCAACACTGAGCCAGTGCGTGAAGTCCTGCGTCACAGGGAAAACGGCCTGCTCACAGACTTCCATTCACCAGAGAAAATCGCCAAAACAACGATCTTCGCGCTCAAACGACAAGAAAAACTGATGGACCTGCGCAAGAATGCGCGGCAGACTGTCCTCGACAAATATTGTTTAAGCAAGTGCCTGCCCGTCCACTTGAATCTCCTGGCTCAGGTAGCCAAGGATGGGCCAAGCCAGTTCACGAACTCATAATCTCAACAGGAACACCAATGACGAAATTATTTCTGCGTTTTACACTCGCCCTTGCCCTCACCCTGATTTTTGCTCTGCCTTCCATGGCTATGGACAAGGAAAACACCCTTCTTCTCGACACAACTTATGGTCGCACCATCATCAAAATGCGTCCTGACCTCGCTCCCAAGCACGTCAAACGCATCAAAGAACTGGTCCGCATGAAATTTTACGATGGCATCGTTTTCCACCGCGTCATGGACGGCTTCATGGCACAGGCTGGCGACCCCACCGGCACAGGTCGCGGCGGTTCCGGCAAGAACATCCCTGCCGAATTCTCCAAGGCACCTTTCAAGCGCGGCACAGTGGGCATGGCACGAGCACAATCCCCGAACAGTGGCGACAGCCAGTTCTTCATCTGCTTTGCACCCTCTTCGTTCCTCAACGGCAAATACACCGTATGGGGCGAAGTCATCAGCGGCATGGAGTACATCGACAAGATCAAGCGCGGCAAAGGCCAAAGCGGCATGGTAACCAACCCTGACAAAATTATCCGCATGCAAATTGCTGCAGACGCTATGTAAGCTTCGGCTTTAAACGATTAGACTGAATATAAAGGTCGTCCTCTTCAGGGCGACCTTTTTCTTTTGTAGAGCACAAACAAAAGCTCCCTCAAGACTTGTATCGTCTTGAGGGAGCTTTCTATAATCGTAGGTATGGATTAATTATCCAAGTAAATGAAACGCTTGATCTTCTGTGTAGGCGTCTTTTCAAAAGGTTCAACCTGCTCAACAACACGACTCAGCTTGGAGAAGGTGGAAACCTTGGAATTCACTTCCAAGCGGATGTCTTCAAGCATTCCCTTGACCTTCTCGCGAACTTCAGACTCGATCATCGTGCTGACACTAAGCTTCTCGTCCAAGGCTTCGAGGTTGAGATGAATCCGTGCAGCAAGTCTACCATTGGATTCGTATACCAATGACTCCAGAACATAGTCGCAAGAGTTGATGATGGACTCGACCTCTTCCGGGTATATATTCTCACCGCTGGGGCCGAGAATCATATTTTTGAGACGCCCCTTAATAAAGAGATAGCCGTCCTCATCAAACACACCAAGATCGCCAGTACGAAGCCAGCCATTGGTGAATGTATCTTCGGTATCCTTGGGAGCTTTGTAATACTCGCGCATGACGTTGGGCCCTTTGGCAAGTACCTCACCTTCTCCTGTTTTCGGATCAGGATTATCGATCATAAGCTCGATGTCGGGCAGCACAGGACCAATTCCGCGCAAGCGCTGTTTCCCTGGACAGGTTCCAGCCAAAAGTGGAGAAGTCTCAGTCATACCATAGCCAATGGCATACGGTATCTTGGCGTCATCCAAAAACGCTTCCACATCCGGAGCCAGAGGAGCACCACCGATGCACATACAGCGGAGTTCACCACCAAATGCTTCGATGAGCTTCTTGCCCGCCACTTGAGAGAGCTTGCGACGAGTCGGTCCCAGCTTCATGAGACCACCGACCAGTCCTCCCTTAGAGAGCTTCGGCTTAATGCGATTCTTGTAAATTTTTTCAATGATAAGCGGAACAACGTTCATGACCGTCGGCTTCACTTTCTGCATGGCAGGTAGCAACGTCTTGGGAGTCGGCGGCTTTTGCAAATAATGAATGGCAGAACCGCAATAAAGCGGAACAATCAGGCCAACAGTAGACTCATATGTATGAGACAGAGGCAACACTGACAAGAAACGATCGGTCTCAAAAACCGGGATTGTAGCAACACCGGAGATGGTATTGGAAATAAGATTCCTATGTGTCAGAACAACACCTTTGGAATGCCCTGTGGTGCCGGAAGTATACAGAATAACGGCAACGCTTTCATCGGAAAAAGCGAAATCGACAATACCCCTTTTGCGATCGATAAGCCTGCGAGCCTTGTCACTCAACTCATCAAATTTCTCGCGGGCGGACTCCACAGCTTCAGCCATCTTGGCCTGTGCTTTGGCCGCATCTTCACCGCGATCCATAAATTTGCGAGCTTTGTCGCTCAGCTCTTCCAGCTTATCCTTGGCAGCATCCACCGCCTCGGAAAAATGTGTGGTGCGCTCTTCGATTTCCTCATCGAAAAGATCGAGATCAATCTCCTCGTCATTCACGATGGACAAGTCATCCATGAGGATGGTTGTCGTCAGATTCGGGAAGCTGTCGGACTCCACTTTGTGTATGTAGCGATTGGATGCAACCACGACCTTGGCTTCGGAATGGCGGAGGATGTGATGAACCGCGCTATGATGAAATTCCTGAAGAATGGGGACGGCAATAGCACCCATTGAAGTAATAGCGAAATAGGTCACAGCCCAGTTCGGCATATTCTCACTAATAATAGCGACCTTGTCTTCCGGCTCGACACCACAACTCTGAAGCATGGCAGTCATCTCTCTGGTCATCTCCAGAAACCGAGCATAGGTAATCGGATCGCCACCAACAAAACTCAAAGCGATACGATCGGAAAATTTTTCAGCAGACCTTTCAATCAGGTCTTTCAACGTCATGTTCTGCATAGTCAAAGGAGTCCTCCCAAATGTGGTGCGCCAAAAGCGCTGACATGGCATATCATGTCCGTCAGTGGGGTCAAGGGTGGTATTATTTGTTTTCGGTGTTAGGAGCGTAGGCGGGAGAGCATCCGGATAAGATCGCTGAACTCCACGGGCTTGGCTATATAATCATTCATGCCAGCGGCAAGAAACTTTTCCTTATCCCCCTTCATGGCATGTGCCGTAAGAGCAATGATGGGAATCTGCGCTCGAACACCAAGGCTTTTATCCGCACGGATAGCCTGCGTAGCGGTAATGCCATCCATGTTCGGCATCTGGATATCCATAAGCACGATATCAAAATCCTGCTCGCGAAGACTCTGAATAGCCTGCACACCGTCTTCGGCAAGGGTGACTGTATGCCCCGCCTTTTGCAGAAGACGCTGCACGGAAATTCGATTGACCCGCTCGTCCTCGGCCAGCAAAACGGAAAGTGAACCAATTTCTTCTGATGCCAGTTCACCCAAGTCAGATTGGACCGCAGTCTCTTCCCCTTCGTCCACATGAACAAAGAAATGTACGATGGTACCATTCTCGTCACTCTCAACAGCAAGTTCTCCGCCCATGAGATTGACCAAGCGCTTGACGATACCAAGGCCCAGTCCGGTTCCACCATAATTGCGGGTATGCGAGCCATCCGCTTGAGAGAAGGCGCTAAACACGTCCTCAATTTTCCCATCGGGTATACCGATACCCGTATCCCCAATACTCACGACAAGCCGCATGGCCTGCCCTTCAAACCTTGGACGAGACAACCATGCTTCGACAGAAACACTGCCCTTGGGGGTAAATTTCACTGAATTGCCAACCAAATTGAATAAGATCTGACGAAGACGCCCTTCATCGCACAGCAGCACGGAAGGCACGCTTTCATCAATATCCACACTCATGGATAGCTCTTTTTCCTTGGCCTGCACGGCGAAGTTGTCCAGCACGCTATCCACGACCTGCCTGAAATCAAGCGGCGCATCTTCAAGAGAAAGCATCCCCGCTTCCATCTTGGAGAAATCCAGAACGTCATTGATAACGCGAAGCAAGCTACGCCCGGACGTAAGTGCCGTGGCCACATAGTCGAGCTGTTCTTCATTAAGATCGGTTTCGCCCACGAGCTGCAACATGCCGAACACGCCATTAAGCGGTGTTCGGATTTCATGACTCATGTTGGCAAGAAATTCACTCTTGGCAAGGTTGGCAGCTTCGGCAGCTTCCTTGGCTTCAACCAACTGCTCCCCAGACCTGTTTCGCTCTTCCTCAACCTGAATAGCTGCGGTGATGATACCAAACAGCTTTTCGTCACTCTCTGAGGGCAGAAAATCATCAGGCAGAAAAACGGCCAGCACGCCAGCAGGCTCAGCTGCCACACGAACAACCTGTCCAACATACGTTTGGGCTGAGTAACGCTGCACATCCAGATCCGTCTGTGCGAAGTCACTCGAAGCAAGGTTATTGATGGTGTAGAGACCCCTGACATCTTTTTTGATCAAGGAATGTGAGACGTGTCCATCTGTCAATTCTCTGGTAATCCAGTCTTCCGGGACATTCCACGTGCCAGCAGTGACCATATGCTCACCGTCGACACGAGTATAAAAAGCACAGCTTCCGCCAAACATCTCTCCAGCCAAAGCAACAAGGCTCGCAATGTTCACATCATAATCCGGACCGAAACCAACCACACACGCATTGATCTTTGCCAATCGGTCCTCGGCCAACTTCCGTTCATTGATATCATAGGCGATACCAGTCATGCGAAGGGGCTTCCCACCTTCTGACCGAAGAGAAACACGACCCCGCGCGACAAACCAACGCCATTCGCCAGACTTGGTCCGCATACGAAATTGAATAAAACTGGCAACATCATCATCATCCATACTGCGCTTGATCTTCTTTTGCACTTCGCTGAAATCATTGGGATGTATACGACTAATCCAATCCTTGAATGTTGGGTCCAGATCATTCAGCGTATACCCGAGCAGCTCGGCATAGCGATCATTCAGGATCATGGCACCAGTTTTAATATCCCAGTCCCAGAATGCGAGGTCGCCGCCCTTTACAGCGAGATCAAGACGCTCTTCACTCATGCGACGAGCTTTCTCTGCAGCCATACGTTCAGAGATGTCGACCACAGTGATAAAATTATGCTGAACTTCATGAATGACAAGAGTACTAACGAAAAGCTCCACATCTCGAACATCGCCACTGGCAAGCCGATGCTTTGTTTGTATCAGGTTCAGCCCCTGCTTGATCTGATACAAATAGGAACTCATTTTATGGATGGATTCTGCATTTACCTTGCGGATGGGAACCCCGACAAGCTCACCGGCACTGTAGCCATAATAATCTTCAGCAGCCGGGTTGACCTCCACGATTTGCAAAGACTGTGCGTCGACCAACAATTGCGGCAGCTTGTTATCCGTGAACATGGCACGATGTCGCTCAACACTTTCCCACAGAGCGACCTGTGCCCGCTTACGAACTTCGGTTTCTTCCTGAAGGGCTTCTTCCGTACGATTGATCTCGGATGAGGTCGCGGAAAGACGGCGTAACAGCCATACACCCGCAACCACCAAGATACAGACCAGACCAGCACCGGACCAAAGGATTGCCGGATTAATGTACCACGCCCCTTTATCCTCGGGGGAGAGCCATTTTTTCAGGTCAACATAATAAATGGACTCGCCGTCCGCCTTAAGGACACCGAGTTCATCATTGAGTACTTCAGCAAGTTCTTCACCGGATTGCTTGGATACCGCAAACCGGATGCTCACCGGATTGAACAGAATAGGAGTCGCCTCCACATCCATGTCCCGTCCGTAACGCATACCGAACAGACGATTGGCGACACCAGCGTCCACCTTACCACTTCCCACCGCCTCAAGTACCTCACGGTAATTTTCAAAAGCGATCACGGTAATAGAGACACTCAAGCCACCGGCGAGGGTCATGAAAGCCTGCGCGTGTGGATCGTCTTTGGCGACGCCAACACGGAATCCTTCCAGTCCCTGAATATTGGAAACTGCCGTCCCCTTAACGTAGACAGCGCCCCAATCGGCTACGAGAGAATTGGCTGTAAAAAAAACACTATCAGTCAGCGCATAGTCGAATGGGAGGGAGGCATGGATATCGACTTCGCCAAACCGAACCCGTTTGAGTGCTTCATTGCGGGTACCGTATTTCCAGACGACATCCCAGTTCTGAAGCTCTGCCACTGCGCGGAGGATATCAATGGCCAGCCCTTGAGGCGTACCGTCGGAGTCAATATAAGAGAGCGGCGCTTCATCAAAATACCCAACGACCACTTCCTTGGCTGCAACTTCCTGAACCGGAAGCAGAGCCAAACAAAGGAAAGCGAGCGCTAAGTGTAGAATAAACCGTTTCAATCCGTATCTCCTCATCGCACCGGAGGAAAGACCCTCCAGACATTAATGAGAGACGATACAAAAAAAGCATCATTTTTTCTATTATATAATATAATAAAACCAGAAACGCAGATTACCCCTCAAGTGCGGCTTCTACAGCCTTGATTGCATGAATATGACAGGTATCAAGCAATGGCACTTTCGTGTCTTCCGGCTTCACCAACAAACCAATCTCTGTACACCCAAGAATGACAGCCTCCGCGCCCTGCTCAGCCAGTTCTTCGAGGATGCGCAGATACTCTCGCCGTGAATCAGCTTTAAGCTCTCCTTTGCAAAGCTCATCAAAAATCACGCGATCAACCAACTCTCGATCTGCACGAGGTGGAATGACGGATTCAATACCGGATTCAGCAAGCCGCCCACGATAGAAATCTCGCTCCATGGTGAAGATGGTACCGAGCAAACCAACCTTCTTTGCCCCCTGCGCTTTCACTGCCTCGGCTGTGGCATCGGCAATATGCAATAGTGGCAGATTTACAGCTTCGGACACCTGCGGGGCAACCATGTGCATGGTATTGGTGCCAATGACAATCATATCCGCACCGCCCTGTTCCAGTGTGCGGGCGGCCTCGGCCAATTTTTCCCCAGCGCCAGCCCAATCATCCACCAGCATATGTTGCCGAATGGAATCAAAATCCACACTGAACATGAGAATCTTTGCGGAATGCAGTCCGCCCAACCGCTCCTTCACCGCCTCGTTCATGACGCGATAGTATTCCACAGTGGATTCCCAGCTCATACCACCCAACAGACCTATGGTTTTCATTGCAACTCCTTATCCGAGGAAGTAACGACCAGCAGCCACCAGAGCCATGCCCAGAGCCACGGTCCCAAAGAAACTCTTAGCACGAAATGCCAGGATAAATGCGGGGATGGCTGCCCACAGAAAGTAATTTGATGGCGAAAAATCAAAGGAACCATCGTTGAGTAGCAGCGACGGAAATAGCATGGCCGAAAGCACAGCAGTGGGAACAAAGGACAACCAGCGCACCAGTGGTTCCGGCAGCGTGCGTGAAGCCAGAGCGAGCACGGGGGCCACGCGTGGGATGTACGTCACCAGAGTCATGCCGACGATGGTCAGAAATACTATTTTTTCATCCATGATTCCACTCCTGCTCCAAGGGTTGCGCCCAAAATCGTAGCAATAATGACACTCCACTGATCTGCCCCGGCCTGCACCAAAATGATTGAGGCCAATCCGGCAAATCCTGCGATGAATACATGCAGCGTGTTTTTCACCTGCATGGCGAGCAACGCGATGAACATGGCTGGCAACGCATAATCCACACCAAGCGGCTTGATATCGGGAATAGTCGAACCAGCCAGAAACCCAGCCCAGGAAGCAATTATCCATGAAATATGAGCCGTGGCGTTGATGACAAACGAAACAGCTTTGTTGTTGTCCCCCTGACTAAACCGCGTGGAATGGAGGGCAAATGATTCATCCGTAATCTCGTAAGCAAACAACGCTAACTGCCACTTCTTCCATGACTTGAGATTAGGAGAAAGGGACGCGGTCATGAGCAAATGCCGCAAGTTCACCACAAAGGTAGTTGCAATGATGGAGATTGGCGGCATCCCCGCAGCAAACATTGCTACTGCTATAAGCTGAGCCGAGCCCGCAAAAACAATACAGGACATTAACACTGTATTGAGCAAGGAAAGCCCTGTCTTGTGAGCCAACACGCCAAAGGCGGCGCCCACCGGCACGTAGCCCATCACGATGGGAGCAGCTTGCCTGATTCCTGACAGCCAAACCGAGCGGGCGTCTTCCCGCACTGCAGTCGTAGTCATGTGTTCTCTCTCTTTCATTCAATTCTTCTGTCGCAGTCGACGCTTGCAGTAAAGATGAAAATCTGCCACCAGTACAGATACAGATTTTACAAAATTCATACGTAACAGATTTGGAGAAACAGATGCAAGCCACCACGTCAGATCGAGACAGCTATCGTTATGAAGCAGTGGAAAAGCACATCATGGCAATGATCGACACAGGTGCGCTCGGACTGGGAGATAAGCTCCCGTCGCTGCGCATGCTCAGCGTTAATGTCGGCGTTTCCATCTCCACGGTGAATCAGGCGTATGTTGAACTGGAGCGCAAAGGCGTCATCGAAGCGCGGCCTCGCTCCGGTTTTTTCGTCCGGCAGCGGGCCACGCGACTCCCGCGTACGGAAGCCGCAGCTTCGCCCATGGACAGCCCGCGTCCTGTCACTCGAACAGGCCTCATCCAGAATGTTCTTGAATCAGTTGGACGAACAGACACTGTCCCCTTTGGTGTTGTGGCCCCCGGGAAAAGCCTGCTCCCGCTCAAGGAGCTAAGTAAAATCACAGCAGCCGTGATCAAGGACCAGCCGGAGCGGGCCATGAGTTACTCCCCCATCCCTGGTGACCCGGACCTCATTCGTCAAATCGCATTTCGATCCATGGAATATGGCATCCCTGCCACGCCTCACGACCCTATCGTCACTGCCGGATGTGTGGAAGCCTTGTATCTATCACTCCGCTCAGTCTGCCGCCGGGGCGATACCGTTCTTATTCAGGCTCCCACCTACTACTGTTTCTTGCAGCTACTCGAAACACTTGGCCTGCGCGCGGTAGAAGTTCCGTCCGACCCCGAAGGAGGCGTTTCACCCGAAGAGCTGTCCCACGCACTCAAAACTTTTGACATTGCAGCCTGTATCCTCGCCCCCAATTTTAACAACCCGGACTCCAGCCTCACTCCAGATGACGCCAAGAAAGAAATCGTCTCACTTTTGGCTGAGCGCGATATCCCGCTTGTTGAAGACGATGTTTCCACAGACCTCCACTTCACGCCCAAACGCCCCGGCACATACAAACAGTTCGACAAGAAGGGACTCGTCCTACTCTGTTCATCCTTCTCCAAAACCATTGCCCCCGGCTATCGACTTGGCTGGGTATTGCCGGGCCGATTCCGACAAAAAATACTGGAAATCAAAGCCACCACTAATGTCTGTACCTCAGCGCCAACACAGATGGCCATTGCTGAATACTTACGACAGGGGCGTATGGAACGGCATCTCAAACGCCTCAGGTCCGCTCTGGAAAAACAAATGGACATCATGCAGCTTCAATTGAGGCGCCACTTTCCAGACGGCACTCGTGTTACTCATCCACAAGGGGGCGCTGTATTGTGGCTTGAACTGCCGGGCGAAGTGGACAGTGTGGAACTCTTCTTTCAGGCCAAGGAAAAGAGTATTGGCATCGCTCCCGGCACCATCTTTTCAACCATGGACAAATTCAGCAACTATATCAGAATAAGTTGCGGACACCCGTGGTCGAAAGAGCTTGAGCAAGGCATCACTACGCTGGGCCGTATGGCGGGAGAAATGGTGCATTCGGAGTAAATAAGCTCATTAAATAACGCCTAATTTTCCGCTTTACCCTCAAGGGTATAGGGCGTAGCTTTCTTCTCGGCTTCAGCCAGGAGAGACACGCATGACACCTCGCACCGCTCAGGAAACAAAATACGGCTTCATGGCCGCCCTCAGCTCCTTCCTTCTCTGGGGCCTGCTTCCCATTTACTGGAAGTCACTTGTCAGCGTGAGTCCATTTGAAATTCTCTGCCACCGAATCATCTGGTCCCTGCTCTTCATCGCCGTCATTCTGACTGCCAAAAAGCGATGGCTCGAAACCTTTTCCCCACTTAAATCACCCAAGAATATCGGCATCCTCATTCTGAGCAGCCTGTGTATTGGCAGCAACTGGCTTCTATACATCTGGGCCGTGAACAGCGGTCATATTCTTGAAACAAGCCTTGGCTATTACATCAATCCGTTGGTCAACGTCATGTTCGGGTTCGCATTCTTCAAAGAACGGCCATCGCGCATGCAATACATAGCCATTGGACTAGCTACGATGGGCGTAATCAATTCAGTCATCAGCTACGGTGAACTGCCGTGGATATCACTACTCATTGCGATGACGTTCGCCCTGTACGGAGTGCTGCGAAAAATCGCCGTAGTGGAATCCCTACCAGGCCTGTTTCTTGAAACGGCCATACTCACTCCGGTTGCATTGTATTATCTTCTGCACCTGAACAGCATGGGCCAGCTCGCATTTCTTAACGGGCCTCCCCGAATCGATCTATTACTGGTTGGCGCTGGCGCGATCACCGCCCTGCCACTCATAGGCTTCGCCTTTGGTGCCAGACGGTTGCGCCTCACCACTTTGGGAATATTGCAATACGCTTCCCCCAGCATAGCCTTCACCTTGGGCGTGTGCGTCTACAATGAACCCTTCGGGATCGGCCATTTAGTCACCTTTGGTTTCATCTGGTCAGGTCTCGCCGTCTATACAGTGGACTCCGTCCGCACACTCCGCAAACAGCGCAAGTTGGCAAAGCAAAGCTGATCGGAGCGATTCAACACTGTCAGACGGCAATATGAATTGACCCGTAGCCGGGTATTTCTTATCTTCCATGGCATACAAAAAGATGGAGCACCGCGTGAGCACCCCAAAAAAACCGCTGAATGAAATAAAGCTTGAGCCGCTGGGCATGATGGCACCGGACCAATGTTGCCCCCCGCCCGTACAGGAACCATGTTGCCCGCCTCCTGCACAAGACTCGTGCTGTGCGCCCATATCACTGGACACATGCTGCCCACCACCGTCGGTCGATGACGACGCCCCCTGTTGAGGGCCCAAACCTGATCCCCGTGCCGGGATCTACGAAAAGCCGGGATACACACTCGAACCATACGTTGATGGGTTCATCAATACCCCTGTGGGAGCAGTCCCGCGTGTTCACACCAAACTTTCCTCCAAGGACTGGCGACAGACCGCCACCATCCGCATCGGATACGGACGCTACGACTACAAAGTAACTCCGGGTCTTTACTGCGTAGGCAATCCCACTCCGGATTCCCCAATTCTGGTCACGGCCAACTACAAGCTCACTTTTGATATGGTCCGCAAGGAACTGGACGGCATCGATGCATGGGTTCTCGTACTCGACACCCGTGGCATCAACGTATGGTGTGCGGCAGGAAAGGCGCTCTTCTCCACTGAAGAGGTCATCCACAGCGTCCGCTCCACCAATCTGGACAAGCTCGTCTGGCATCGCGAACTCATCCTGCCCCAGCTGGGCGCCACCGGTGTGGCCGCCCACAAAGTAAAAGCCGGATGCGGATTCAAGGTCACCTACGGACCTGTCTGGGCAAAAGATCTTCCCTCTTTCATCAACAATGGGATGCAGGCAGACGAGGATATGCGCACCGTCACTTTTACCCTCATGCAGCGAGCCGAATTGATCCCGGTAGAGCTCTTTATTCTAGGCAAACCGCTCGCTATTATCATCGCGGCAGCTTTCCTGCTTTCCGGCATTGGGCCTGACATTTTCTCTCTCAGCGCGGCGTGGACTCGCGGACTGGCCGCAGTATGCGCCACCGTATTCGGCATCATTGGCGGAAACATGCTGGTTCCTTTGTTGCTGCCCAAGCTCCCATGGCACCACTTCTCTCCAAAGGGCGCACTCACAGGCTCCATCATGGGCGTCTTGAACCTGCTCATATTCGCCTCGATCCTCGGCCCCGGCGAGATGCTTGCCCTGATGCTCTGGACCACCACAGTCGGCTCCTACCTCGCCATGAACTTCACCGGATCAACGCCGTTCTCGTCGCCCACTGGTGTGGAAACGGAAATGCGTCGCGTCATCCCCATTCAAGGAGCAGCGGCACTTATCGCACTCATCATCTGGCTGGCCTCGCCATTCGTAGGATAAAGGAGAAAACATGAAAGACTTCAGATATCTCGAAGGCGTTGCCACCCTCAAGCTTGATGCCAAAACATGCATTGGCTGTGGAATGTGCCAAACCGTATGCCCACACCGCATCTTTGAGGTTCGCAAGAAAAAGGCTGTCATCCTCGATTTCGATGCATGCATGGAATGTGGAGCCTGCGCACAAAACTGCCCGGTGGAAGCTATCAGCGTCACACCGGGCGTAGGTTGTGCATCCTATCTCATGGCAGTCTGGTTTTCCAAACTTCTCGGAAGGAAAGTCGACTCCGTCTGCTGCTAATTCACACCGGGAGTAAAATCCTCCTGAATGTTGTTTTCATCCAGATTGTTATCCAGCGGATTACCAGAGCCATCGACTTCAGAAATCGTAGCCAACAACACCTCGCCACCAGTCGTTGTAACATCAGGATCAAAGTAGAGCTTGCCTGTGGTAGAACCGGAGGCACTGGCATAGACAATAGCTTCGTTTGCGCCACCGCCAACACCATCACCGGGATAATCGCTGCCAAGATAATAATAGAAATTATCGGCATGCAACGTCCCACTATTGAATGTGAAAGCGCTGAAACCACTAGCTGATGAGTTCAAGCCAATAATATCCTCGGCAGACTTGAAATCAAGAATGGTATCTCCACCATCCAAAGTGTCGGTGTAGAAGAAGGTATCGCCTTGACTTCCTCCGGTCATGGTATCTGCTCCAAGACCACCGCTGAGGAAATCATACCCCTCGCCACCACCGTACAGAACGTCATCTCCCGATTGGCCGAGTATGGAATCATTACCTTGTTCGCCGTTCATGGTGTCATTGCCATCGCCACCTTCCATATGATCAGTACCATCGCCACCCTTCATGGAATCAGCGCCAGCATTACCAAACATGGAGTCCGCACCAAGATTGCCAAACAAAGAATCGTCACCTTCATTGCCATACAACCAGTCGTCCTGATCTCCACCGTCCAGAGAATCGTTTCCCATCCCACCGAAGAGATGATCTTGATCGTCACCACCATCGATTACGTCGTCACCATCTTCTCCATGAAGAGTGTCGTCATAATCAAGGCCGTATAAGGTATCGCCGTCGGCAGTCCCGTAATGCAGCGTGGCGCTCCCAAGCGCATCGGTCCAGTTCTCACCTGATGATCCGGAGGAAGGAGGTGGATCATCAACGGGATCATCATCCTTGTCTGGTTCAGGTTCATTCTCTGGCTCATCTGGAGGATCAGGAACAACAGGCTCCTCTTCCGGTTCCGGCACCACAGGAGGCGCTGGATCCGGAGCAGGTGGAGGCGGAGGTGGCGGTGAATCTCCGCCGCCCTCATCTTCACCAGGTGTTCCATCACCTTCTCCATCACCTTCCCCACCAGGTTCTCCAGGCGGTCCACCCTGCCCACCTTCGCCGGTGGGATCAGGAACTTCAGGAGGTGGATCATTGGGATCACGCGGGGCTTCACCCATACTAGTCAAAGGCGCAGCAGCTTGCACTGCGTCAACAAAGTCCTGAGGTAAACCCTGAGTCTGAATAAGAAAGCCATCCTTATCCACACCAGAAAAGAGACCAGGTGCTTCAATACGCACCTCGCCATCGGCGGTGGCAACAATGACATAATGGCCGGGAGACATATCCGTGACACCAACAATTTGGCCGTTCACATCAATCTTGGCAATAATTTCAGTGCCACGAATTCCAACAGTGGCTAAAGGAGTGGAAATATTAAATGCTTCGGGATTGGTTTCGGCAATCTTGCCGGACACCATACGGAGGACGCCTGTGACCATGTGGAAGTCCAGGCCAGAACCGGAGTCATCAAAAATATATTCGTCGAGATCAACACGGGATTCCTCACCCTGACCAAGCAGGGTTCCATCAAGGAATTGCACTTCAAGATTCGCGCCCTTGCCCGTAACAACAGACTCACCCTCATAAATAGGATCACCAGTCGTGAGTAGGCGTTCGCCCTCATCTGTTATCGCCCAAGCTGTACCATTGAGCGTAACTACACTACCTATCTGCTTATTTTCCCCGCCATGGCCGTGCCCTCCCTGCTTCTAAAGCGTTTTATTACTGGGAACGGTTCTCTGACATATAGAAATAATATACACTTATGACAGTATCGGCAATTCATTTGCAGATAAAAGTTACTACTTTCACAATCTATCGATAGATAATTAAGAAAATGGCAGGTTAAGGAAGTCGCTTTTTGAACCACCGCTTCAAATTCATTCGAGCCAGATCGGAAAGTGGTCCCATCAGCTTCACCTTGGGCCGAGAATCGAAGAGAATATCGAGAATATGGTCGACTCTGCGCTCACCATTAAGGAACCCAACGCAGCCAGAACAGGACGTCACCACCCGCTGCTTACCTGCGACCCTACGGCGCTCGCGAGTCCAGTTTTTCGCAAATTCAGAACGCACATTTCCCACCATGCCACCTTCGCCACAACACCGCGTGAGTGTTCGCTCCTCTTTCATGGGCAGTATTTTCATGGAAGCACGTCGAGCCAGCGAACGTACCGCATCCTGCGAAGCCGTATCATACCGTTGCGGACAGGGATCATGAATAACCGCCTCACCACCATCCGAGCAAACCGGACCGTACCCCGCCTGATCAAGCATTTCATATGCAGTCACCGCTTCTATGGAACCACCGTGAGTCTTGAAGACTTTCTGACAGTTGGGGCACGTTGTAACAACACGCGTCACTCCCGCTTCCAGAAGTTTGGTATGCAATCGACCAAAACGATCATCAAAGAACTCTGTTCTGCCAAGATCATGGGACGGCTTCATGCAACAACCGAGCGCAACACCGATATCAGGCACAGCCGTTTGCAACGCTGTAAAAAGTCGACGCACCGTTTTCGGTCTGGTGGCAGGCACACCACATCCGGGAAAGAGGACAGTATCGCCCCCTGACGGGATATTCAGGTACGACAGTTTCTCGCTATCGCCCCGCTTTTCAAAATTGAGGATGGAAGAGTACGGTTTTAAATCTACCGCACCGGATTCAAAGCGAACCCGCCGCATGGAAAGATACAACGCATCGAGATTTAACCCCTCAGGACAAACAGCCCCGCACAAGCCGCACAAACTACAAAGATAGGCATCAGCCCATTGCTCAGGAGGCAGATTCAACACGGCATCAGCCATACCTCCGGGCGAACCGTATTCCTGCAAAAAAGCGCACTCAGCAACACACTCGCCGCAGCGCGTACATCGCTCATCAATGTGCTTGGCAATTACCTCTAGTTCCTGCTCAGTTTTTCCCATAACGGGGAGACAGTAGGCTCAACAGGAGATCAATGCAACACAGGGTGCGAAAATCTATGGAGATCGTCTAAACAATCGAAGCTGTCGATATGACGTTATTCTTTTCTAAGAGCAGCGATTCCCTTGCATGCCATACAACGATCACATGGCGAAGCCTGTTTTTTGTCATCATAAATCGGAGTACGGCAAGACCATGTAGCTTCACGAACATCACTTGGCAGCATGTCCCATATGTCCTGTTTAGACATATCCACGACCGGAAAGATATATTCCGCATCGCTGTCATCCAAAGATATGACTCCCTTGAAGACGGTCTGTGCTCGCTTCATGCGCTGGAGAAACTCTTCGCCACCCTCTTCCAAATCAGTCTTGGTCCGGCCCATGGCAACCTGCTTAATAAGTGGATCAGCCGCGCAGATATTACCTGCCATAAATGCACTCAGGTCCATATCCCAGACCATTCCCTTCCGCATGAAATCATAACGATGAAGACTCTCGGTGGTCTTAAAAGGACGATGCCCATCGGTGCTGAGCAACCGTAAAATCTTGAATACGGCTTCACCTTCTGCCGGAGCACGATTCTCGCGATTAACCACGTGCATGTGGTGCACATGAACCTCATAGTCAGCGAACTCGTCATCGGTCAGCAGCCGATACAGCACGCCTGTGGAATCTAGACCACCCGAATACATGGATAGAATTTTTTGTTTCATATTTGCTCCATACCACTTTTCGCACTCTGGAACCATACCAAACCAGACCGCATCAATGCTTGATATGGTCAACTGCCTCAGCTATGGAGGCGGCAGGAGACAACCATGCAGGACACCCCCATAAACGATTCCATTTTTATCATATGGAGTTCAGCCGACCCGGAAATCGCACACAACATAGCATTCATGTACGGCCACAACGCTCTTCGCAAATTATGGTGGGGACGCGTTCGCCTGATCATCTGGGGCCCTTCAGCCAAGCTTACCACTGAGGACCCAACTATTCAGGCGAAACTCAAGGAAATGATGAATGACGGAGTGGAAGTCTGGGCATGCAAAGCATGTGCGGAGAACTATGATGTTGTTTCAGCATTGGAATATTTGAACATTGAAGTACTACACGTTGGCTCACCTGTAACCGACATGTTGAAAGCAGGCTGGAAGCAGCTCACATTCTAACGAACGGGCTACCATTTTTCTTAAAAGTGAGATAAAGACGTCTCTGCCTGCGGCGCTCAATGAAAGCCGCCAATTGTATTGAGGAGATCATCGTGGAGATGGAAGAGGCTCAGGCCTTTCTTTCCGAAAAGGAACGAAATATATTGATTGCCGAAGATTCTGAAAGCAATCTCGCCCTTATGGAGTTGTACTTCTCCAAGACGAGTTGCAAGCTGGATGTGGCTATTGACGGCAGCGAAGCCGTGGAAATGTTCAAAGCCAAGCCATACGAACTTGTTTTGATGGACATCCAGATGCCCGTCATGGATGGCTACGAGGCAACACGCCTCATCCGCGAGATCGAGCAAGAAAAAGGGACTACCCCGGTCCCAGTCATCGCGGTAACTGCCAACATCTACGACGAAGAACGCGACCGCTGCTCTGCTGTGGGTTGCACTTCATTTCTTCCCAAGCCTATCAGCAAAGCAAGTCTTCTGCGTTGTGTGGCCGAGCACCTCATGCACGACTAAATGAGTTAGAACGACAAAATAAAAGGGCCGCGATCAATGATCGCGGCCCTTTTTTATTCATATCAGAAACGAACTAATCAAGCAGTTCGTTCACTTTCTTCATGATCTCGAAAGCGTCGCCGACATAAAGGACGTCACATTTGCCCTGCGCCCAGCCACAGCCAGCGTCAGTATTAATAGCACGACGTTCCTGAATGAAGCGCCAGCCAACCACGTGCGGTTCTTCACCGTGACAGCAAGTAGCAAGACCTTTCGGATGACGCGGGGAGGAACCAGTCTGGCCGACCTGATGCATGTGCGTCAGGAAGGAGATGACTTCGCCCTCTTCACCAGTGATGTCTACCAGAGACTTGGAAGAACCAATGGAGCACTTGGTCTGGCCCATGAACTGAGAAATCAGAGCTTCAGCGTCAGCAACGTGTGCAGCACCGTCAGCCTGTTTCTTCATCCAGCCAGCGCCAGTGACGAACAACAAGTTCGCATCAGGACGAATAGTCTGCTGATCTTCGGACACGCATTCCATGCCAGCAGGCTTGGTACGTACACCGGAGAAATCAGCGGCTACGGCTTCTACATCAGCAGAGCCCGCGCCTTCAAATGCATCAGCACAACCGGAATCCAGAGTCAGGACCCAAGGCAGTTCTTCGCGAGTCAGAGTACCTTCCATGCGCTGGCGGTAGAACCAACGTTTGGCAACAGGCTTGCCGTCTTTGGCTTCCAGGCCGGACAGGTGCGTATCGACACGACCGTCCAGACGAATAGCCAGACCGGGCAGCGCGCGGCTGAAGCGAGATGTAGCCGGACCAACAACAACATCAGCACCAGCAGCCTTGGCAATAGCCTCGGCAGCGGTGAGGTCGGCGGAGTAGATGCCGTCGTTCAGCAGAGCGTCAGAAACGCCGTAGAACTTGGCGCCGCAGCCAGCGATGGAATCAGCGGCAGCAGCAACATCAGCGCCAATCAGGCCAACAGCCAGATCGGTGCCCATGCCATCAGCCAAATTCTTGGCAGCGGTCAGGGTTTCGAGAGAAACTTTGGCAAGGGTGCCGTCACATTCGGTATGTGCGAGGTAAAGTACTGTCATATTCGTATCCCCCTAGCCTTTGATCCATTCAACAATTTCTTTCGCCATGTCATCAACAGACATGTCCTTCTCAACACGAGTATCGCGACGCTGCTGCGGGACCTCGACACCGTCAAACGACAGGCTGGTGCCAGTCAGATCTGCGGGCTTGGCCTGCTGCAGTGCGGGCATGTTCTTCTGCATGTTCTGCATACCGATCTGCGGATTGTTCGGAGGCTCAGGCAGTTCGCCAGTGGCCCAACCCATCACGGCAGGAGCAGCATCAACAACAGACTTCTGATAAGCGCCACCTTCAACACGTTCCAAAACTTCGATGGAGCCATCACCTTCAACGGTGATCTTGTCCACGCCCTGGAACTGTTCGGTAACGCCCTGCATTTCGCCAACCATCTGCATGACAGCGCCGGAGCCGCGAGAGGCGGACTGCCAGCCACCGAACAGCAGCATTTTAGACTTATCAAGACCAGCGATACCATCAATGGTTTCAGACAAAGTCTTCGCGGTCTCAAAGCTATCAGTGAAACCGGAGGCAGAGCCATCGGCCACGACAAGCTGGAAGGGAGCTTTCTGGGAAACGGCCATCATGACCTGCTGCAACTTGGCCTTGGGACCAAGAGCGACAAGCCAGACCTGAGAGCCGGGATTTTTGGCAGCCAGATCGGCAGCCTCATACAAAGCATGTCCTGCCCACGGGTCAAGGACTGCCGGAAGCATCATTTCATTTTGCAGGACCGGGCCAGTAGGACCATCCTGAGGTGCGAGCGTCTGGAGCGGGTCCGGTACGATGGAACCGCAAACCACGATGTGGAATTCATTGCCCATTTAATATCTCCTTAAGGTTCTTTGAAAGACCCGCTTGCGCGGGAGGCCTCCGGCGGCGTTTGCCAACGGGGCCGCTTTCTCAGCGGGAGCCAAAGGGCGAGCCCCTTTGGAATCCCATCTGCGCCTCACGGCGCAAAGTTCATATACAAAAATATTTCTTAATTAAGCCACCCTGCACCGAAGGTGCGCAACAGGATTCCAAAGGACATGTCCTTTGGCCGTCGGAGACGAAATCACCCGACAAATCCGCCAAAGGCGGCTCTTCTCTTCTCCCTAGTTCTCAGCTGAATGCAATCCGCCGGAACCACCGCGGAATTGCACGTTGGTGCGTTCCTTGTCCTTGGCGTTCGACTTGCTACAGTTCCACATGCACGCACCGCAGTGCACACATTTTTCGCGATCGAACAACGGCGTTCCACCTTCGGGGTTGGTGTAGATAGCCTGACCGGAACATGCCTCGATACAAATCTGTTCGCGACATGCAGCGCAAGCGTGCGGATCGGCGAAACGAACGTGATCGGCGTAACCGGGATTAGCCTGCACCTTACCACCCATGAGGAGCGCGTCCTGCTGAGAAACAAGCAGAGTGCCGTCGAGCGGGATTTCAGGCCAGCCTACGCGATCCATGAGTGCATCGTGAAGGCTTGCACCCTTCTTCTGACACTCGGCGCGGATTTCCTGAATCTCGCCTTCATGGATGTAATCCTTGTAGTATTCCTCAATAGAGGGAACACGATCCTGCGGCTTGAGCGCATTGCCGGGGATGTTCAGCAGACCATTGGTCAGCCCGGTCAATCCCATGCCCATGAAACCCTGCGTGACAGATTTGGTGAAACCATCGCGAGCTTTCTCTGCGACCTTAGCTTCTTCTTCCACCCAGGAAACGCGGCGTCTGGCAACGTAGGTTGCTTCGAGATTTTCCTTGGTAAATTCCTTGCCATCTTTGAGGAGCTGCAACACGGACTCGCCGAGCTGAACACCTGTGGCCCACGCCTCATCTACACCGGAACCAGTGAGGACGTTGGTAGAACCGGAGCCTTCACCAATACGAGCGAAACCATCGCCACACAGGAACGGCTCGCCGCGCTTGCCGGATTCGGCCAAGGACTTGGCACCCCATGAACGCATGGTGCCGCCTTCGAGACGCTTCCAAAGATAGGGATGCATCATCCAATGCTGCATGTAGCGATAGGCGGTACGGACTGGGTTGTCGAACCATGACGGCACGAAGATGCCCATGGAAGCAACATTGCCGGGATAGACATAAAGGAATCCAAAAATTTCTGGTTCGGGATAACCGATGGTGTGAAGCACGGTGCCGGGTTTCCAATCGCAACCCTCAGGCAAATCGACAACACATTTCATGCCCACTGCCCATTCGCGCTGATGGTTACCCTCTGGCAGGCCAAGTTCGCGATCGAGGTGCTGACCGACGGGACCGACAGGGCCGTCAGCAACGACTGTCAGTGCGGCTTTCATATCCATGCCGGGCATGAACATTCCGGTGGGGGTGCCATCTTTTTCCACGCCCTGATCAGCCATGCGAACACCCTTAACGGATTTGCCATCCATAAGCGGTTCAGCCACAGGGCTGGAAGGCCAAATTTGCGCCATGCCAGTGCCCATCAGATTGCCACCCACCCACTGGTTGAGCTGGCCGATGGAGAAAATCATACCCGGGTGCTTTTCAAGGAACGGCGGGATATACGGCAATTCGTACGCGCCATCTTTCATGAAGCTACCGAGAATCTTGTCTGCCATTTTAAAGGCGGCAGGACGACGGCTCGCACCAACAGGGTCGGAGAGATACAGAATCTTTTCTTCCGTGACTTCATGAGCCATGGGAATCTGGGAAATATCGAGATCAGGGAACGAGGCCTTGATGGAGCGGCCTTTGGTTACCACGCCGGAAACACCGAATCCGATATCATCAGCGCGTTCGTAGCAGATAACCTGCGGCGGCATGCCGGGCATAGCTTTGGAGTCAGCAACTGGAGTGCCATCCTCGTTCATCAAACCATTGGTCAGTGTGGTCAGGAATCCGCCTGCAGCAGGCCCAAATCCAACACAAACAATATCAGTTTCCATTTCAGCACGAGGTACTTCAGGCATTTCCATTTCGCTCATTAATTGCCTCCGGCGGCTTAAGAACCCTTTGTAAAGGGTTCTTAAGAATCTCCGAAACTTTTTATCGCGCCGCAGAAAAGTCGTGCGAGCGCGGAATATTTACATGCGGCGTTATGTCATTTGTATGAATAGGAGTCCTGCTTATCGCACTCCTACCCCAACGCTGCCATTACTTTATGAAGCTTCCCCTCAACTTTTCAGGCAGCGTTGCACTAAAAAGTTTAAAAAGGGGGTCTGGGGGAAAACTTTTACAAAAGTTTTCCCCCAGTCCTTTTTTACAAACTATTTACCCCATGGGGTAATCAAGCGCTTCCGGGATCATAACGCCTGCAAGGGCGCTGCCTGCGCGATCTTTCGCGAGGCGGGACCCAGCCATGCACTGGTCGACTTTGGTCTTGAGTTCAACGAACTCGCTAAGGACTTCACTGGAGCAATCACCGTCACATGCATCGAAACCGTAAACAAGGTCGGTGCAGATACGGGTGACTTCACCTGCTGCACGAGCAGCCTGAACGTGAGTCATGTCTTTGTAGAAGGAAGTGAGATCTTCAAGACCTTCAGCCAGTGTCGGAGACATAGGGCCTTTTTCGATCAGCTCCATGACGTCGGTAGCCAAGTAGTAAGGTCCGAGGAGCCAACCGAGCGCATCGGCCATGGCGAATGTCACGCCCTGACGTTTGTTGTGGTAGAGCTTCTTGCCGTTCTCGTCCTTGGAGGACTGGAGGTGCTTGAGTGTCCACTTCCAGAGTTCCATGGCAGAGGCGAGAACCTGACCGCCGAGACCGGGAACTTCTTTGCCAGCGCGCTCCATCTGCTTGATCCATGCGGACATGGTGAACAGGAAGACTTCGTTAGGCATGGTCATGGTCAGGTGACGACGCTGTACAGCTTCGGGACCTTCGTAGGTAGCCTCAAGCTGAGTGTCAGACCATTTCTGCATGAGGAAACCGGGGCAATCTTCGGTGATACCGTAGCCGCCGACAAGAGCAACGGCTTCGCGCATCTTGTTGGCGCCTTCACCAGTGTTCCACAGCTTTACGCCAGGGTTGAGTACACCAGCGAGAGCTTCCATGTATGCATAAGAAACGAGAGTATCGTTCTTGAGTTCTTCGTAACGAGCCTGATCGCGCTCTGCAGCAGGTGCGTATTCGAGATCAACAAGTTCGAACACCTGATCTTTCAGCTTGCGCAGGGCAGCCATCTGCTTACGAACAGAAGTAACGCCTTCGGCTTCGAAGTGTGCTTCCTTGGCTTTTTCGATGGGATCAAACTGATCAGCCAAACGGGATGCTGCGTATGCGAGGGAAGATCCTGCTTCGCCGGATGCCCATACGTCAATCAGACGCTGGAGGGAATCTTCGTTGGACTGGATACCCTTGTCAAAACGCGGGGAACCTTCGGTGCAAGCATCGCCACCGCGGAAACGATTACGCTGGTAGCGAATGACAGGCTCGACTGCGGAAAGCAGTTTAGCGGAAGTCATCAGGCCAACCGGGATACGAGTGCGGTGGAAAACCGAACCGATGATCTCGGAGTGATTGTATTTGGGTACGATGACACCATCAACGATGTCGTAACCACCGATAATACGATCAGCAGGAACCTTGAGGTTCATGATGGGATCACGGGTGGAAGAAAGCTGGTGGACCATTTTCAAGGTCGGTGCACCGCGATCAAAGAGGCCTTCGTCGGTCTCTTCAAGGATAACCATGAAGGTACCCTTGATGCGATCGTCATTGGACTCGACAGCAGCGGTGACGAAATTGGCGAAATCCATACCGGTTATGAAACGACCGCGTTTGTCGATCTGGAGCATCGGCTCTTCGCCATCAGTCCAGTCAGCCACGGTAGCCTTACCGCACAGAACGCCGGTGTCGACACCAACGTAAGGCAGCGGCTCGGTCAGTGCGAAAGCACCACGCCAAATTTCACGGTCCTCGCCCGGCTGGGGCGGAACACATTTGGACATATATTTATCGCGCTGCTCGGTAGTACCCTTCTCATGGATGGGAGCCAGAGCGAGACAGGAAGCCAATGCGGAAGTAGCAGCACCAGCATCAACCCAGGCCAGCTCGAAAGCAACCAGGGCGAGAGCGAGGTTCTTGGGACCTTCGATAAAACCGCCCTGATGGGGGTCCATGAACAGCGCGGTCAGGCCGGACTGGTCAAAGGCGGTGAGGAGTTCATCTTTCTGGTCGGTCCATTCGTGGGTGTTGCGTGCACCCTCGGCCACGAGTTTAGCTACAACGCTGCGAGCAACGGAGCGGGCGGACTGGACAGACATCTGGAGATCGAAACGTTCAGCGAAACGCCACATGATTTGGCGGACGTCGTCTCCTGGAAGTGTGCGCAATGTATACATATTTTTCTTTCCCAATTAAGTAGATTTTCCGGACTTCCGGGCCATACAATAATAGTTCGGCACGATAGGGCATGTTCCACGTCGAGTCAAAGTTTTTTTCACCTTTAAACAACCGTTTAAGCCGCATAGAGCCTTGGTTTTCCCTGTTTTTAAAGGACGTCTCCGCCCCCTTCTTTCAGACCGCCTAAAGATTATAACCCCCATCCCCCCATCTTCTTTGACTTATCCCCAGAATCCCTGCAAAATATATTTTTACCCGGGATAAGGCGGATCATTTGGGTACGATAAAAAACACATTTGCTGAATTATCAGCCTCGATCCGGAGATATTCATTGTCTCCCGGTTCTGCCGATGCGTCTGATATTATCACGACCTTTGAATCGGTTATTCAAACTCTCGAAAGCATCCCCCCTGCCGCCCAACCTGACCCGCAATTAGCTGAGTGCTCACTCCAGATTTACCGATTAATCCAGGCGTCTAAAGATACACAGATCATAAAAATAGCGCTGCATGCGCTGCTTATATCTGGCCGTTTTGGACGTATCCTAGCCGCCCGTTTTGTCCATGGGAAACCCATTTCAGAGCGAGAACTCACCTCTCGACTCAACGCCCTCCCCCCCGCTGTGAGGCTGGCTCTCGCCCATGAAATGATGCTCGACTATCCCGGCGACCACGACCGGAAGATGCGAGATTGGCTGTCAGAACTGACTGCTTCCGTATCCAATGTCGCATCAGATGAGCTCGCACCATTTCTCGCGGCCTTGGGCAGGCAAGGCATATGTCTCGCTTTCCCGGTATACCAAGTCCTCATGAATGGACTGTTCGGTGAGTGGATAACCAAACAATTGGAAAGTGGCGCTGGGGGCAAAGAACTTGAAGCACTTTGCTACACCGTCATGGCCTTAGATGATCCAGCCCTTGCTCAAACCATGGCCGTTTCCATCAATATAGGATTCATACAGCCAACCCCACTGACGCTGCAGACTGTTGCCAAAGTGGCAGAAGCTCGCTCCAAGCCGATTCTCAATATGTTTCTCAAGGTACTCAAAGAGGGCAACAAGCAACTGACCGGACCGTGCCTCGATGGCATCATCGCACAGGATTCTCCGTCCACAGGCAAACTGCTCGCCACGATCCGACGGAAAATGCCTGCTATGAGAAAAGCCGCGACCATACGTATCCCTCTACTCGGAGACACTGGATACCGATCCTATCTCACCGCACTCCCCAGTAATGCGAGAGAGAAAGCGCAAACTGAAGCGTTCAGCGCTCTGCTCGCTCTGGCTCCGGATTTTGTTGAAAGCCTGACCCGTTCCGGCACAGCCATCGCAGCACAGATACCGCCCGACAGCAACGGCGCGGATATCCCCGTTGTAGACGAAGACCCGTGCGTCAAGCCGGGACTACTTGCGCGCATGTTTGGCAAACGTCCAAAGACACTCGAGAAGATCCTCCCCAAATTTCGCAATATCCGCGATCAAGAACTGATCTGTTCACGTATTGAGGACATCGAGTTGGACGGTCGGGAATTGACCATGCTGAACCTGTCTGAATCGGAATTCACGAAAGTCCGATTCATCAGAAGTAAAATTGCACACACCAAACTAACGGACTCCACCTTTACCGGGGGCGAGGCCACAGCCTGCACATTCACCAACGACAATTTTACTGGCGTTGATTTTACCGAGATGCATTTCAACCGCTGCTCGTTCAACGACTGCGATTTTACCAATACAGGGTTCTCCAACTGCCGCTTCACGGAATGTAAGTTCCGCAACTGCGTCATGGGTGGCTCTGCCATGCTTGGCGTAAAAATGCGTATGACCGGGTTCACCACCACCGCACTTAGCGGCGCAAGCCTCTTTGAGAGCGACATAAAAAGCTCCCGATTCGAAGATGTAGATTTCACGGGTGCCGACCTCACTTCATCCAAATTTAAGGGCGTTGAGTTCATTAACAGCGTACTCCACGGCACCACCATCTATGGCTCTACATTTCACGCAGTAGATATGCCGCGATCAACGGTCCACAACTGCCATATTCACAACTCGGATGCGCCGCACGCCCTATTCCTGTCTAATCAAGTGGCGCAACTCTCAAGTTTCGCCTGCCAACTAGACGAGAAAGTACTTCCCAGTCCAAATTCAGTTCTGCCGGAAGTGGCAAGCAAGGTCCTGCTGGCGTGGTCACGAGAGCTCGCACTGCTTCGACGAGAAGAACGGATGCAGACCCACAACAGAAGCAGGCTTGCCCGCGCCTTCTCGACCATGGAGCGAAGTAAGCAGGTTTTTCTGCGCATCTTGCCACACATGCTCAAGACCGATGTATTCGAACGGAAATTCGATCTTAAGGGGGTTCCTACCTGCGATGTTTGGGGATTTACTCCCGGCCTCACTTCTCTCGAATTGGCAAAGCAATTTTTCCCGGATCATCAACCAACCAAGTCCAAAGCTGAAGTCCGCATCACCGCAGTGTATGCCATGGGCAGCCTCGGCACCGTGGCTCAGACAGCATCATCCGATCTCGACTGCTGGGTCTGCTACGAAGGAGACATCAGTCTCAACGCCGAGACAGGCCTCAAACGCAAGCTCGACGCCCTCGGCCTCTGGGCTGAAAGCGAATTCGGTCTGGAAGCACATTTCTTCCCCATGCGGATGGACGATGTGCGCGATAACCGTTTTGCTTCAGGCGATGAGGAAAGCTCTGGTTCAGCGCAGGCACTACTCCTGAAAGAAGAGTTCTACCGCACGGCTCTTCGTCTTGCAGGAAAGCATCTGGCGTGGTGGGTCACCCCTGCTGGAGCAGATAAGAAGACATATGATGCCTGTATCCAATCCACCCGACGCTACCCCTTGGCTGGCCGACCTCGCATGGCAGATTTCGGGCACCTTTCTCCTGTTCCCGCGGATGAATATTTCGGAGGCTCTCTCTGGCAGATGGTTAAAGCAGTGCATTCTCCATTCAAATCAGTGCTCAAACTAGGACTGCTCGAAACCTATGCAGACCCCAAGGCATCGCACTTACCTTTGTGCGCACGCATCAAGCAAAACCTGTTTCTCAATCGTAGGGGAGTGCAACGGACTGATCCATATGCGGCTCTCTTCACCATTTTACGCGCGTATTACCAACAACACGGAGATGACGAGGCCGCTCGCCTACTCACGGAATCGTTCATGTTCAAGGCGAATCTCTGTGACATTCCATTTTTCCACGAACTCCCGGCCAGACCGGATGACGCAAGCTTGCTCACCGCCCTGTTTGGGAAAGACAAAACTGACCCGAACAAGGTTTGCAATGCCGACGTAACATGGACCTTCGACAAGTCACTCAAGATGGGTGATTCTGTGCGCCATTATATGGTCAACGTCTATCAACGCATCCAAAACACGCTCTCAAAGAGTGGCCGAACAGACGCCATGATCAATGCGGAAGATCTCACTCGTATGGGGCGCCGTATTGGAGCGAACTTCTCCCGCAAGCAGCACAAGATCATGCGAGTGCCATTCATGGATGCCAAGGGAAGCAAATTTACGACGCTACACCTTTCTGCAGAGAAGGCTCCCGGCAAGAAAACAGTCTGGGTCACCCGAGGTGGCACCAAAGGCGAAGCCAAGAAAAAAGCAAGCTCTCTCCAGCTATTGCATCGTAGTGGTAACCCAGCGCACATGCTTGCATGGTTGCTAGCCAACCGCATTTACACACCAGCCAGTCTGCTTCAGGCAGATCGCACCATTGCGCCCATATCCGTAGCAGATCTTCAAAAACTCATGCCTACCATGACAGGTTTTTTCCCGTTCAACGAAACCTTTGAACGGGACATCAATGAAGGCTTAGAAGAGGAACGTGTAATACGCGCCTTTCTCATCTTCAATTTATTGACTCCACCTGAAGCGCAAACCGTGGAACAGGCATCAGTAATCTACACCACCAACTGGGGTGAGATGTACTGCAAGACATTCATAAAGCCGGACAAATTGCTCATGGAGCACGCTTCCCAGTTCCTGGCCAAAAACCTCGACCATCCCGTGCCATCGCCGCCAGAGATGCTCCTGTTCCTGCCCAAGGGATCACAATGCAAGCGGATTAATTTGATTTAATGTCTCCCCTCCTAAACTTTTTAGGCGCTTCGCGATGGGTGAAAAATTCCACTGTGAACATGAAAGTGAGATTGCAATGACGTCTCTATCTAAGACCCCCGGCACACCATATTATGCTGTCGTTTTTACTTCTATCCGGACTGACGTAATTGATGGGTATGGAGAAACGGCTGAGCGGATGTTGGAACTTGCGCGGTCCATGCCAGGATTTCTTGGTGTCGATTCTGCTCGGGAAGATGTCGGAATTACTGTTTCGTATTGGAAAAGTCTGGACGACATCAAAGCATGGAAACAGCATCCTGAACACGTGGAGGCACAGCGAAAAGGTCGCGAAGAATGGTACGAATCGTTCTCCACTCGCATCTGTAAAGTTGAAAGAGAAATCGTATTTTCTCGGCAGTTTAGCACCTTTCTTTCTTAACAGAATTCCACATTACAAAAGTCGCCTTTTTAAATGTCCTACTTTTAGTCGACATTACCCCATATATGTTCTATCCCATTTTCCGCGCATATAAGATGAATTATATTTCGTTTTGCGCGGATTTTTCGTTTATTTTTTCTGTTTAACTGTTTTTTAGGAAAGGATTTTCTATGAAGAAGCATATCTCTCTCATCATGCTCAGCCTGCTGGCTGTCTGCTTTGTGGTTGACCCGGCCATGGCTGCGGACTCCTCCAAAGGCGCTGGTAATGCTCTCGCATTCGGCGTGCTCACACTCATTCCACCCATTGTTGCAATCCTGCTCGCATTTCTGACCAAGAACGTTGTGCTCTCTCTGTTCATCGGCGTATTCTCCGGTTGTTTCATGCTCGACCTGAAGGGCTGGGACATCTACTCCGCATTCGTTGACGGTTTCCTGCGTCTCTCTACAGAGATTCTCGGCTCTCTCGCTGACGGCTGGAACGCTGGTATTGTTCTCCAGTGTCTCGCCATCGGTGGTCTCATCGCCCTCGTTTCCAAAATGGGTGGCGCCAAGGCTATTGCCAATGCGCTCTCCAAGAAAGCGAAGACTCCCCGTTCTTCTCAGTTCACCACATGGCTCATGGGCCTTTTCATCTTCTTCGATGATTACGCCAACTCCCTGACCGTTGGTCCGATCATGCGCCCGGTTACTGATAAGATGAAGGTATCCCGCGAAAAACTCGCCTTCATCATTGATGCCACCGCAGCACCTATCGCTGGTATCGCACTGATTTCCACATGGGTTGCCTACGAAGTCGGCCTGATCCGCGACGGTTACCAGATGATCGGTGTCGAGGCGAACGCATACGGCATCTTCGTGGAAACCATCCCTTACCGTTTCTACAACATTTTCATTCTGCTCTTCATCCTCTTCACCATCTACTTCATGCGCGAATTCGGCCCCATGCACAAAGCAGAGGTCCGCGCCCGCACCGAAGGCAAGGTTCTTGCCGACGGCGCAACTCCGATGGCTGCCGAAGAGTCTTCCAGCCTTGAGCCCGCCGAAGGTGTTGTGCTTTCCATCTGGAACGCCATCATCCCCATCGGTACCCTGATCGTTGCCGCCTTCCTCGGCTTCTACTTCAACGGCTACAATGCCATTGACGACAAAGCCATGTTGGATGCCATCAACGCCTCCCCGCTGAGCTTCACATCCATGCGCGAGTGCTTCGGTGCTTCCGACGCATCCGTGGTTCTCTTCCAGGCAGCACTCATCGCATCCCTGGTCGCCATGATCATGGCTGTGACAAAAAGAGCTCTGCCCATCAAGGACGCTATCGAAACCTGGATCACCGGCGTGAAGTCCATGAACATCACCGCTGTCATCCTGCTGCTCGCATGGTCCCTGTCCGGCGTCATCAAGGAACTCGGTACCGCTACCTATCTGGTAAGCGTTCTCTCCGAGACCCTGCCGCCGTTCCTGCTGCCGACCATCATCTTCATCCTCGGTTCCATCATCTCGTTCGCAACCGGTACTTCCTACGGCACCATGGGTATCCTCATGCCGCTGGCAATCCCGTTGTCCTTCGCGCTGAACCCGGACCCGAACTTCGTCGTCCTGAACGTTGGTTCCGTACTGACTGGCGCCATCTTCGGTGATCACTGCTCCCCCATCTCGGACACCACAATCCTGTCCTCCATGGGTTCGGCGTGTGACCACATCGACCACGTAAAGACGCAGCTCTACTACGCCGTCGCCGTAGCAGTCATCGCCATCGTAGCAGGCTACATCCCCGCAGGTCTGGGTATGCCCGTCTACCTGACACTGCCCGCAGGTATCGTCCTCACCGGATTAACAGTCCGCTTCCTCGGCAAGAAAGTCGAAGCATAGACGATCCCCACTCACAGAAAACAAGCCGCCCGAACCAGCAATGGTCCGGGCGGCTTTCTTTTTGTCTAATAGTGAGGTGAAAGACAGAATGAGAGGTCGACCTTGAGTCGTCGGTGACGAAATCATCCGACTAATCCTGCCAAAGGCGGCTTCCTCTCTCTTCTCTTCTACATATTCACCTTAATCTCGGAAGGGGGGATAGGCGCACCCTGAGCCTGCTGTTGCTGGGGCTGCTGTGCGGCCAACTGTTCCTGTACCATTTCCTGGGAAAGTTGTTGTTCTCCAACCTGCTCACGCATTTGAGGGGCGGGCTCTCCGCCATTCACCAAATGATGTAACTTGGTAAAAGCACCTTCGAGCGGTTCGTTTTCGGATACCAACTGGCGTAAGAATCCATTGATCGGGCCGACCATTTGGATAGCTTCATCCACTTCGGCGTTGGAACCACGCTGATACGCACCGATGTTCACCATGTCTTCGACCTTCTTGAAGGTCGCCATGTGACGCAACATCGTCCGCCCATCAACCTGCACTTGATCCGAGGTGATATCGCTACGCAGACGACTGATGGATTTCAGTACATCAATGGCAGGATAATGCCCTTGGTCAGCCAGTTCGCGTGTGAGAACAATATGCCCGTCAAGAATCGAACGGGTGGAGTCAGCAATGGGTTCTGTGAGATCATCACCATCGACGAGGACGGTGTAAATACCGGTGATGGAACCAACCTTTGCCTTACCTGCCCGTTCCAGAAGCTGCGGCAATTGGGCAAAGACGCTGGGAGTATAACCACCACGAGTCGGCGGTTCACCTGCTGCCAGACCTACTTCACGGCCAGCCATGGCAAAACGAGTGACGGAGTCCATCATGAGCAGGACATCCTTGCCCTGATCACGGAAAAATTCTGCAACTGCTGTGGCAGCAAAGGCCGCGCGCATACGAATGAGCGGACTTTTATCTGACGTTGCAACGATAAGTACGGAGCGGGCCATGCCTTCGGGACCGAGATCTCGCTCCATGAATTCCACAACTTCACGACCACGCTCACCAACAAGGGCGATGACGTTGATGTCTGCCTTGGTATAGCGGGCCATCATACTGAGGGTTGTGGATTTACCGACACCGGAACCAGCCATAATACCAACGCGCTGCCCTTTGCCAAGGGTAAGGAGCGAATTGACAGAGCGGATACCGACATCAAGCGGTTCATTGATACGAGGACGTTCCAGCGGATTCGGCGGTTCACGATGTAAAGGTACGTGAGCGTCAATTTCAAAATGCCCCAGGCCATCCATGGGAACGCCAAATGCGTCAATAGCTCGACCGAGCATAGCGTTGCCAACAGGCATATGGGGCGGGGTTGCCGCATTTTGAATAAGTGAACCAGGACCAATACCGCGCATGTCCGAATATGGCATGAACAGGCAGGCACCGTCTTTAAATCCAACCACTTCGGCGGGAATTGGGTCACCACTGTTTGGAATGAGATAACAAACTGATCCGAGCGGAGCCTTGATACCATGGCCCTCGGCGATAAGGCCGACGACCTTGGTCACCTTGCCAAACGTCTGACACGGGTCGAGATCTTCCAGCAGGCTGATCCTCGAATTCTGAGTCATGGACTATCCCTCTGTCTCGGGAGAAGAGACTTGAGCAGCCAATTGATCCAGAATCGGTTCCACGCCCTGCCAGCGACTTGCGATGGTGTTGTCCACTCTACCGTCCGCACTTTCGAGCAACAATCCACCCATCTGTATGGACGGGTCCGCCTTGACGGTCCAATACTTTAATGCAGGATTGCGTTCCTGCACAGTGGCAACGAATCCTTCCATATGAGCTACATCGTCTGGATGACACTTGATAGCGATCTGACGCTGAGATTCAAGTCGATCCAAAGCCTCAGTCATCAGATTTTCCATGGAGGCCATACGGCTTTCACTCATTTCTATGTTCAATGTTTTTTCTACGGCCAGTTGAATCAGGCTCATGATGTCTTGGCGACGATCATCAAAGATAGTCGCACCCTGAGCACCAATCTGCTCCATGATGCCTTGAACCTGCTGGGTCATGGCCTCAGTGGTCTGATCCAGCTCCAGCTGTGCCTTGGCGATACCTTCCTCATACCCATCATGGGTAGCAGCAGCACGCAGGGCTTCAGCTTCCAGCTCGGCAAACATCATGATTTCCTTAGCCTTTTCTTTGGCTTTGGTCTTCACGCGCTCCAGATATTCATCATTGATGGAATCATCCCAGAGAAGCTGCCGCTTGCCTTCGATCTCCTGAATAGACATCTCGTCAGGACCGGGCGTATGCATGCCCATGACGACCTTGCCAGTCAGATTCGGGCCGGATTCGGTATTCTTAGACAAAGACATCACTGCCACCTCGACTGATTACAATCTTGCCCTCGTCTTCCAGACGACGGACGGTCTTAACAACAGACTGCTGCGCCGCTTCGACTTCGGAAAGCTTCTTGGGCGGCATGATTTCCAGGTCTTCCTTGATCATTGCAGAGGCGCGTTCCGACAGGTTCTTGAAGAACTTGTCGCGCAGATCCTCGGAGGCACCCTTGAGCGCGATGGTGAGGTCTTCGTTGGAAACCTCTTTAAGCAGCTCGCGGATAGCGATATCGTCGATGCTCTTGACGTCTTCGAAGACGAACATGAGATTGCGGATGTCTTCTGCCATCTGGGTGGATTCCTCTTCGATCTCGGAGAGAACTTCTTCTTCGGTGTTGCGATCCACGGCGTTGAGGATTTCGGCAACCGACGGGACACCGCCGACCTTCTTGCCTTCCTTGCCGCCCATGGCGATAAGCTGACTCTGCAGCACCTTGTCCACTTCCATAAGCATCTCTTCGGCAACTGCTTCCAGCTTGGCCAAGCGCATAAGCACTTCGGCGCGGACGCCTGCTGGCAGATGCTGGATAAGTTCGGCAGCCTGATCCGGGTGCAGATGGCCCAAAATGAGAGCCAGGGTCTGCGGGTGTTCGTTCCGCAGGATCTGCGCCAGAATACGGGGGCTGACGTTCTCCAGTTCCTGGAACGGCGTTGGGCCGGTATCCAGTTCCAGAGAGTCGATGATGTACTTGGCAGTTTCGCTGTCCAAGGACTTGGTCAGGAGACGCTTAACCATTTCCGGTCCGCCCACCAGAAGTTCAGCACCATAGGCCAGGGCTTCGTTATACTCTTTGAGTACTTCGAGTACCTGCTCTCGCGGGATGGAGTCAGTGTCGACCATGGCTCGGGAGACGGCCGCGATCTCACTGCGCTCCATGCGCTTGAATACTTCCGCTGTGAACTTGTCGCCCAATGCGAGTAGGACGATGGCGGTTTTTTGTGGTCCGGTAAAGTCAGCCATTGCTTAAGCCTCCTGGGTGAGCCAGCTCTTGAGCAGATGTACAGCCTGATCCATATTGTCATCAGACAACTGCGTTGCGTAGTTTTTAGCATTTTCGATGCGCCTGGACATATCCATGGCTTCTTCATCGACATCTTCTTCTTCCAAGGCAAGGCGTTCTGCTCCAGGCAGGCCAGCCATTTCCTCGATTTCCTGCTCTGCAACGCGGGGCCTGATGAGGGCCATGACCACGGGGCGGACAACCAGGACAAGGAAGAGGAAGATCAGGAGACCATTCAGGAACGGCTTACCAAGACGCTGTGCGTATTCAAGCATGGTCCGCATAAGAGACTCGGTATCGTACATTTCCGGCTCACCGAAGGAGATATTGCTCACTTCGATCATGTCGCCGCGTACGGAATCAACACCAACGGCGTTGCCGATGAGATTTCTAATGCGTTCCAATTCTTCTGCACTGCGCGGGGTATAAACCATTTCACCCGTATCCGGGTTGGGCTCCCACGTGCCATCCACTATAACTGCAACTGAGAGTCGCTTCAACTCCCCAACCGGGGCAATAATATTTTCTTCCTGCTTGTTGATTTCGTAGTTGGTAGTACGGGATTCTCGAGTAGAATCCTGCGTAGTACGAGTACCGGAGAAACCGTCGCCGCGGAAGTTGGCGTCAGGCTCACCACCAGCCAGAGATGCAGCACCAGCAGTAGATTCCTCGTTACGAGTTTCAGAACGAACAACCGCACTTGCGGGGTCAAAGAGCTCCTTGCGAATGGTCTTCTGGCTGAAATCGAGATCCGCATTAACACGAGCGATAACCTTTTCAGGACCGACGACAGGACCGAGCAGCTCCATGATACGGCGCTGAATCGTGAATTCCATATCAGCCTTGTACTCAAGCTGGGTGTTGGACAGAGCCAAACCAGCAGTGTCATCTTCAGGAGTATACAAAGGACGACCCTTCATGTCGGTAACCGTGATCTGCTTAGGGTCCAGACCTTCAACAGCCATGGAGACCAAATTGACGATACCAGTTACTTCCGAAGCACCCAGAGCACCATCATCTTTCAATTGAAGGATAATGGAAGCACTCGGCGGCATCTGATCTTCGATGAAGAGAGACTTCTGCGGAAGAACCAGATGAACACGAGTCTTCGTAATCTGCGGGAACTCAGAGATGGTTCGAGCCAGCTCACCCTGCAGGGCGCGCTGGTAATTGATGTGCTGTACGAAGTCAGTCTGACCAATCTGCACTTCGTCAAAAATTTCAAAGCCGATGCCCTGTCCGTGCAAATTGCCTTCACCGGCGATCTTCAAGCGCAGGTCATAAACGCGATCAGCCGGAACCATAATGGTGGTTCCGTTATCCTTCAACTGGTACTGATCTTTATTACCCTGAAGAATAGAGACAACGCGGTTGGCGTCCTCTGGATACAGGTTGGTCATGAGGACCTTGTAATCAGGCTTGTTCATCCAGAAGATCATCAGACCAAAGGCGAGGACCACAGATACGGTCAGTCCGAGGACGAGGATCCGCTGGGCCATCGTACGATCGGTCCAGAGGGTTTGCAGCTTGGTAAATAATTCAGTGGCGGACGGCATCTCTTATTCTCCCGATTAGATAATTCCGTTTAATACTATCGTAATGCGTAACCGTTAGAACGGCATGCGCATGACTTCCTGGTAGGCGCTCATGAGCTTGGAACGAACAGCACCTGTCATTTCCATGGCAAGGCCAGCCTTCTTCATGGTGATCATCAGCTCATGGACATTCATGTCCTTGCCCGATGCAAATTCTTCAATCATCACTTTCTTTTCAGACTGCATGTTGTTCACAGTCTTCAGCGAATTGGTAAGAGTTTCATCAAAACCCTGTACCGGGGTCGGCGTCTTCTTGAGAGACTTGCTAACACTGTTATTGAGTGCCTGAGCTCGGTTGCCCATAGCATGCTGATATGCATTGATTGCTACGCTCTTAGTGATCATGATTCTGCTCCTTATTCCTAGACACCGATGCGCAGAGCCTTGGCGAACATCTGCTTGCAAGCGGTAATGGTTTGGACGTTGGCCTCATAACCGCGGGTGGCGGTCATCATGTTGGTCATTTCCTCAACCACGTTGATGTCAGGGTAAAAGACATAGCCCTGATCATTGGCATCAGGATGATGCGGCTCGTATACCTGCTTGAAAGGACGATCATCGGCGGTAACACCGAGGACCTTAACGCCCTGCAGGTTGCGGTTTTTCTGATTGTCCATAGCGGCATCGAAAGGAGAGTACACGGGGGTAGACTCGAACGAGACCGACTTGCGACGGTAAGGACCGCCTTCCAGAGTCTTGGTAGTCCGAATGTTAGCCATGTTCATGGAGATAACATTCAGATTGGCGCGCTGGGCCGTCAAAGCGGAGGCGCCGATATCCATTGCTGTCATGAAATCCATTACTTAGCTCCTGACTGTATGACTTTCTGCATGCCGGTGAAATTGTTTCGAATGACACTGGCGAGTGCGTTGTACATCATGCCGTTCTTGGTCATGACGGTCATTTCCTTATCCAGATCCACGGAGTCTTCACCGTGTACTTCACGTGCTTTAAAAGCCTGAATGTCCCTGCTCTCAAATCCGTTAGCATTGAAAACGGCGGGCATATGGGCATTCGATGTACGAGTCATCTTGCCGCGTACATCCTGCCCCAGTGCCTGCTGAAGGCGGCCTTCAAAATCAATGCGAGTTGCCTTGTAGCCAGGGGTGCTCACGTTCGCCATGTTCGCCATGACGGTATTTTGACGTTCAAGGCGCATGTCCAAGACTTTAGCTGTCAAGTTTATGTGACTACCGAAAATGCTCTTCATGCCTTGATCCTCCTACGTTTCTGTCGACTTTGGGTGTTCGGATGGAAGTTTTTTCCGCCGAACTTGCAGGATGTTTAGCAACGAGCGTACCAAACGCGTAAGGCCCTATTTTTATTGAACAATAAAACACAGCCATCAATACTCACCCAAACCAGCCTTTCAAGAGGAAGGAGCAGATTTCCGAGCCATATATGTAGTAATGGGCAGGCAGAAAATGCCGTCCCGCATCATCAGGAGTTTTTTTCCTAAAACATTAAGACTCCATAAAGACAAAAAACATGGTATAATTACAGACATTTAAGCTAACCCCAAAAGCAACACGAAGCACATAGCGCCCTTTTGGCACACCGATTGCTTAGTCTTGTCGCAGGCCAATTCCGGCCAGCAGATTTTTTCAAGCTCGACTATCGGGCAAAGGAGAAATGGAGGGGAAACGACATGAGTGGACATCTGGATTACGAAATCAATAAGGAACTCGGTGAGTGCTACCTGTTCATGGGTGAGCTCGACAAGGCTGAAGAATATTACAAGAAGGCCGTCAGCTCTAATGGCATCCACCCCGATCCGTATATTGGCCTGGCAACCGTCGCCGTTCAGCGCGGAGATTTGGTTGACGCTATGACAATGTACGAGAAGGCTCACAAGATCGAACCGACCGACAAAAGTCTTTCCGGGATCGCTCTCATCCGTATGGAAAACGACGAAAAGGAAAATGCATACTCCATGTTCGTCGAAGCCATTAAGATGAACCCCGAAAACATGGTCGCCCTGTTCAGCTTGATCAGGCTCGGCCACGAACTGGATCGCATTGCAGACATTATGCCGTTTCTCAGGGACTACCTTGAGATCGACCCGGGTAAGCACGAAGTGCGCTACGCCCTGGCCGGCTGCTATGCCTGCCTCGAGCAAAACGATCAGGCACGGGAACACCTCGACCAAATTATCGAGGAAAACCCCGACTTTGAAGCCGCGACAGAAATGCTCGAATCGCTCCAGTCTTAACTACGGTCTCCCCTCCCCGTTGGTTTCTCGCTCCGGTCACACAATGCGATCGGGGCGAGGAATCAGCCTCTGCCACTAGGGGATGTGGCAGGAGGATGACCACGACCATACGCCTCGCCGCTTGCCTTTGGTTGGCAAATCTGGCACAGCCACTCAAAACACTAAGAGAGGTCTGTGCATGAACCTGTTGCCTGTCAAAAAAGCGATCCTGTCCGTCACCGATAAATCCGGCCTGGCCGAGTTCGGTAAATTTCTTACCGACAACGGCTGTGAACTGGTTTCCACTGGTGGAACCAAGAAGATGCTTGCCGAAGCCGGCCTGCCCGTGACGCCTGTGAGTGACATCACCGATTTTCCCGAAATTCTGGGTGGCCGTGTCAAAACGCTGCACCCGAACATCCATGGCGGCATCCTTGCCGACAAAGATGATCCTGCCCATATGGAGACACTGCGTGAGTTCGGCATCGAGCCGTTTGATCTCATTTGCGTGAATCTCTACAACTTCGCAGACGCTGTTGCCAAAGGATTGGATCTGAAAGCTGCTGTCGAGCAGATCGACATCGGTGGCCCGACCATGCTGCGCGCAACCGCCAAAAACTTTCACTCCATCTGTGTGATCCCCGATCCCAAATACTACCCTGTGGTACAGAAAGAGATCGAAGAAAACGGCGGAATTTCTCTTGAATTTCGTAAAGAAATGGCTGCACTGACCTTCAAGCTGGTAAGTGAGTATGATGCCATGATTACGAAATACTTAAGCGAGAACGACGCTTAACGTTGACTTCCCGCTTTCGCGAGCGGCAATCTGCATCTCTGTGTCAGGCCGGTTTCGGCTTGCTTTCACAAGAATGCGCCTGATGATTAAAGTTGAAAGGTGAGTGCTAAAAAGCTAGTACTCACCTTTCTTATTAAAAAAACGGAGTAGTCTCATCGCTCAAAAGCCCAAGGGCAACCTTCAGGGGTTGAAACCCAACCAGATAAAGCGTCTTTCGCGACTGTATCAACGCCAGTTTCCCACCGATGGGAACTACACCAATGAACAGGCTCGAGAGCTGGCAGAGTTGTCGGCAGATACCGGACGTCAGCTCGGCTTACTGATCGACCGTCAGGGACGAGTCGGCATGGTCATAGTTGGTGACAACAGAGCCATCTACATCCCCGAACTCCCACGGCGACGCATTTCTTCTGGACGCTTGCGCGGGCTTCGCTTGCTCCACACCCATCTCAATGACGAAGCGCTATCTCAGGAAGACCTCATGGATATGGTCTTTTTGCGACTGGACTCTGTCACAGCCCTCAATGTTCAAGACGGCTTTCCACAAGTGGCACAAGCAGCGCATCTGCTGCCGCCCAATGCGGACGATAAGAGCTATGAAATGTTTCCTCCAGTTCGTTGGGATCGCATGGACCTTGATCTCGGCGAAATCGTCGATGCACTGGAAGATGAATTCAGCCATCAACTGGATGCCAAGGCAACCGAGGAAGATGAAAATCGCGTCCTGCTCGTCTCCGTGGATAAAACACCACGCCCGGTGCAGGAACTCTCCCTTGAAGAGTTAGCAGAACTGGCTGACACCGCAGGTCTCAAAGCTGCCGGAACCATGATCCAGCGGGTACGCAAGCAGAACCCCAAATTCATCATGGGTAAGGGCAAGTTGACCGAACTGGAAGTCAAAGCACTCCAGGCCAATGCATCCGTCATTATTTTCGACCAAGAACTCTCCCCTACTCAAATTCGTAACCTCGCCAAGGTTACCGAACGCAAGATTCTTGATCGCACGCAGCTTATCCTCGATATTTTCGCCCAACACGCCACCAGCAAGTCGGGCAAGCTCCAAGTTGAGATGGCACAGCTCAAATACACCCTGCCGCGCCTTGTCGGTAAAAACCGCGCCATGTCCCGCCTCATGGGTGGCATAGGTGGTCGTGGACCGGGTGAAACCAAGCTTGAGATCGATCGCCGCCGTGCAAACGACCGCCTGACTCGCTTGAAGAAAGAGCTTAAGAACGTCCGCAAGCGCCGCACGCAAACTCGTGAGCGTCGCGCCAAGGCTGGCCTTCCTATCGTCTCTCTGGTCGGCTACACTAACGCGGGTAAATCAACGCTACTCAACACTCTGACTCAATCCAAGGTCATAGCTGAAGACAAGCTCTTCGCCACCCTCGACCCTACGAGTCGCCGTATCCGCTTCCCGCAAGAACGCGAAGTTGTGCTTACCGACACAGTGGGATTCATCCGCCGTCTGCCACCGGATTTGAAAGAAGCGTTCCGCGCTACTTTGGAAGAACTCGAATCCGCCGAACTGCTCGTGCTTGTTTGCGATGCCTCCCACCCGGAAGTGGAAGAGCAAGTGGATGCCGTACGCACCATTTTACAAGATATGGATATGGGCGAAGTCCCGTCTATCCTCGTCCTCAACAAATGGGACAAGCTCAACGCAGAAGGCCGTGAGACCATCAAGAATGTCTACCCAGACGGGATCCCGGCTACGGCGGTAAAACGCCCCTCTCTGGAACCTGTGGTGGAAGCTATTCTGAGCAAGGTGGATTGGTAGAAAAGTTAGGCTTTCTTCGCCTTCACACACTCATCACAATTCCCGCCAATCTTGTTGGCGTCATAAGATGAATCGCATTCCAACGGCTCGACGTGGATGGTCACCTCTGACCGTTCCAGCGCTGCTTCTATTTCATCTTCAATGGCACAGCAGAGATCATGGGACTCCAGTACCGTGGTTTCACCGGGGACGAGCAGATGGAAGTCGACGAACCGCTTTGGTCCGGCCTTGCGGGTGCGCAGCCCATGAAAAGTTGCCTCCACCCCTTGATGCTTGCGGATTGCCGCGCCGATGAGTTCCAACTCCTCAGCTGGGAGCGCATCGTCCATGAGGCCGGCCACAGAGCGCTTGAGCAGGCCAATGCCAGTAAATACAATATTCACCGCCATAATGATGGCAACGATGGGATCGAGAATCTGCCACTCCGGCATGATAATAATCACAGCCAGACCACAGACTAGACCAACTGAGGTCCAGACGTCCGTGAGCAGATGCTTTGCATCCGCTTCCAATGTAATGGAGTCAAATCGTTTGGCCGCGCCCAGCATAGACTTGGCAGTGACAAAATTGATTACCGATGAAATGAGTGCAAGGCCAAGGCCCCAACCGAGATTGCCCAATTCCTGTGGTGAAAAGAAACGATCGATAGCGGCATAAGCGATACCACACGCAGCCACGATAATGAGGATTCCCTCAATACCGCTCGAAAAATATTCAGCCTTACCATGCCCATACGCGTGATGTTTGTCCGCTGGGCGCAAGGCGATAGTGATGACCGACAGCGCCATAACAGCAGCAGCCAGATTCACAATAGATTCGGTGGCATCCGAGAGCAAACCAACAGAACCAGTCATTCCCCAGGCGCTGAACTTAAGTACCAGCGTGAGCACTGATGCAATGATCGAATAGATCGCATATTTTCTGGGAGAGTCTGAACTCATGAACAACAACCCTGTGCTAAAAATTAAATCCTCGCGTATTCTATACGCGAGGATTTAAACTATTGGCAATGGCCGAAAAACAATATCAATATCAACTATGCCTTAGGCTTCATCCAGGGATTCTCTTCGCCACGAGCGAGGCGATAGATATTCTCTTTGTGACGCCAGAAGAGGAGCACCATGACAACCAGTGTCACTGGAACGTAGGCAAAATTGCCAGATAAAAACATGAAGACCGGAAGCGACAGAGCGAGAGTCAAAGATCCCATAGATACGTGACCGGACAGAGCGACCACGCCCAAACAGGCGGCAGCGGAAAAGAATGTGCTCCAGAAAGAAAGTGCCATCAGCGCACCAATTGTCGTAGCAACAGCCTTGCCGCCCTTGAAATCCATAAAGCAGGAAAAGGCATGCCCAAGAATGGCAGCCAGAGCGACGATGCTCAATCCGAACCCATCATGCATCCAGGCATCGGCCATAATCACAGGAACAAGGCCCTTGGCAACATCCAGCACCAAAGTGGCGATACCGTATTTGACACCGCACAAGCGAGCGATATTGGTGGCCCCGGTGTTTTTACTACCGTCCAGGCGAGGATCGATATTACACATGGATTTGGCAATAAGCAGACCGAACGGAATGGAACCGAGAATATATGCGATGATGGAAAAGATGATGACTTCCATTAATTTACTCCTGAACGTGGTTAGTGAGGTGGGAGTATAGCGATTTTATTGGGGGATTGGAAGAGGAGAAATCAAAACGAGAAGCTGCCTTTGGCGGGATTATTAGGTGATTTCGTCTCCGACGGCTCATCGCTGCTGTCCTTATCCGTAAATCTCGAAAACTAGATAAAAACTAAGGCAAGGCCGAAGGCCTTAAGAATCCCATGAGCGCCCTTCGGCAGACATGAAAAGGATCAAAGCACTTAAATCCGGGCAACAAGCACCTTATTGCTTCACTGCTCCAACCTCGAGTTCGTATGTCATTTGTTGATGCGGCGCTTCCGCGGTGTGCCTACCAAAGCCATTTTCAACCATCCCAAGTTCTCGAATAATGTAAGCCACATTCTGCAATATAAGGCTCAACTCTTTCTTGGGGAGAGGTTTAGAGCTATCTTCAACGCTATCTCGTATGCGCACAGCCTCTTCAACGAGTTTCTTAATGGCTCTGTCGAAAGCGCTCTGGGTATTCAGAGTCTTCGTGACAAGTTCTGAGATGATTTGAATTGCCTGTTCGGCGCTTGGATTTTCCATATCGGGATATGCCCTCCTATTGAGTTCTTTTTGATTTCCAAGCAATTTCCGCCCCTGCATACATTTATTTACATTAAGAATATGTGTCAGTTTGTTTGGTTTTGTTAGCCAGCAAAAATACGGATAAACAAAAAAAGCCCCGTTCCTTTACGGAACGGGGCTTTGATATTCAATCTATCGGCTATGCTTAGAAGCGAATCGGCAGATTCTTTTCCAGAGCTGCGAGCACTTTCTTGTGCTCTTTGTCGATCTGCTTGTCTTTCAAAGTCTTGGTGGGATGACGGTAGGTCAAGCGGAAGGACAAGTTACGTTCTTCCTTACCCTCTTCCTGATCTTCCGGGATGAACTCTGCGACCAGTTCGACGGATTCGAGAATCTTGATTCCTGCATTCTCGATAGCCTCGCGAACAGCCTGAGCTGGCAACGTGGCAGAACCAATAACCGTGACATCACGGCGGCTCGGCGGGAAGACCGGGAGCGGCTGGAATTCGATATTGTGAGCCGTAACCATGTCACGAAGTGCATCCAGATCAATATCAGCGACCCAGACTTCCTTCTTGGCGTGGTAGTAATCGGCCATATCACCCTTTACCTGTCCCATGATGCCAAGCTTGGTCTCACCAACAGTCACCTCAACACACGGCTCCAAGTAAGCATGGCCTTCGACCAATGCGCACTGCGGGGCTTCCAGCTTCAGGTGATTCTCGATGAGGTGCTCGATGTGTCCCTTGATATCAAGGAAATCGGCATCGCCTGGAGTCCAAGGCCATTCTGCTGCGTGACGCGGACCGTAGAGCAGCACACCGAGGTGGTTATGCTCACGAGTCTCGGTTTCGGACTCGCTATCAGCGACGAAACGCTTGGCAACCTCGAAGATGCGGACATGATTATTGCCCTGAGCGAGGTTGTTCTTGAGTGTATTCAACAGGCCGGGAGCCAGATCAGTACGCATAACATTCTGATCAGCAGACAACGGGTTGGCGATATGAACGCGACCTTCGACAGGCAAGTCGAGGCGATCGAGATCGTCATCACCTACGAAAGAGTAGTTGATGGCCTCGTTCAGGCCTGCACCCGCACCCCAGTGCTTGATGTTGCGGAGGAAACCATATGCGGTGTCGGCAGTAACTTTGCCATCCATGCGTTTGGCAACCTTTGGCAGAACTGCCGGAATCTGATCCAGCCCGAACACACGACCAACTTCTTCATAGAGGTCGACTTCGCGTTCGAGATCAAGGCGGCAGGAAGGAGAAGATACTACCCAATTCTCGGAATCAGAATCATCTACTTTGCAACCTTCGCCTTCAAAAACTTTCTTGGCAAACCCGGATTCGAGATCAAGGCCGAGCAAAGACATGCAGCGCTTGTGGCGATAGCTGTGGGAGCGATCCACCCACGGCTTGGGCTCGTTGGTGACAACGCCGGAAACAATCGTACCGCCGGAGGTCTCAGCCATGAGCTGAGCTGCGCGGTCCTGACAGAAGCGAGTCAGCTGCTGATCGACGCCACGCTCAAAGCGGTAGGAGGCATCAGATGGCAGAGACAAGCGACGAGCTGTTTTGCGAACCGTACCAGGACGGAACACAGCGGCCTCAAGCAGAACATTGGAAGAAGTGGCACCCATTTCAGAGTTGGCTCCACCCATGACGCCGGCCAGTGCGACAGGCTTCTTGCCGTCCCAGATAAGCAGGTCATTGGCAGTCAAAGTGCGCTCAGCTTCATCCAGAGTCGTGAACTTCATGCCATCAGTTGCAGGAGCCACGCGGATGGTGGCGTCTTCGATCAAATCAAGATCGAAAGCGTGCTGAGGCTGACCGAGTTCGAACATGACGAAGTTGGTCACGTCGACGATGTTGGAAATGGGACGCTGGCCCAGAGAAAGGAGCTTGAAGCGCATCCAGTCCGGGGACTTGCGGGTCTCGACGTTACGGATAATGCGAGCGTGGTACGCTGGGCATAGTTCCGGGTCGTCGATCAAAATCTTGATGTCATCAGCTGCGTTGCCGCCGCCTTCAACCAGATTGAACTCCGGCATGGTCAGGGGCAGGTCAAAAGCCAGTGCGGTCTCGCGTGCAAAACCGAGGATAGACAAGCAGTCTGCGCGGTTGGGCGTGATGTCGAAATCAAAGACAGTACGCTCGAGGTTCAGTGCGTCAACGAGCTTCTCGCCGACTTTCAAAGACTCATCCAGAACCCAGATACCATCATGATCTTCAGAGAAACCAAGTTCGCGCTCAGAGCAGATCATACCGAAAGACTTGATGCCGCGAAGCTTGGCCTTCTTGATCTTCATGCCCTCAGGCATGACGGTGCCGACTTTGGCAACAGGCACTTTCTGGCCCTTACCAACGTTGGGTGCGCCACACACGATGGTCACAGTTTCGGGATCGCCCACGTCCACGGTGCAGACAGAGAGTTTCTCTGCTTCAGGGTGCTTTTCGCACTCGACAACATGACCGACAACGATATCCTTGATATTCTCAAAAGGATCGTCGATGCCTTCAAGTTCAAGACCGAGCATGGTGAGTTTATCACCAAGCACCTGAATGTCGCCCTCGTAAGGAACGAACTCACGCAACCAATTTAAGCTGACTAACATTGCACTACCGTAAGTGATGAAATTTATGAAAAAGCGACCACGGATAACTCCAATAAGGAGCTATCCGGGTCGCAAGCAATCTATGCGAACTGTTCCAGGAAGCGGACGTCGTTTTCAAAGAACATACGAAGGTCGCCAATGCCGTATTTGAGCATGGCTACACGTTCGATGCCGAGGCCGAAAGCGAAGCCAGTGTAGACTTCGGGATCGTAACCCACGGATTTGAAAACGTTGGGGTCGACCATTCCACAGCCCAGAATCTCAACCCAGCCAGTACCTTTACAGATACGGCAGGTCTTGCCCTTCGTCTCACCCTTGCCGCCGCACATGACACAAGAAATGTCAGCTTCGGCGCTGGGTTCGGTGAATGGGAAAAAGCTGGGACGGAAACGGACATTGGTATCGGCTCCGAACAACTGACGTACGAATACGGTCAGTGTGCCGCGAAGGTCTGCCATGGAAACATTCTTATCTACCAACAACCCCTCGATCTGGTGGAACATCGGGGTGTGGGTGAGATCGGAATCACGGCGGTAGACCTTGCCCGGTGCGATAACGGCAACGGGAGGCTCCTGCTTGAGCATGGATCGAATCTGCATACCGGAAGTATGGGTGCGCAGTACGATATTGTCCGAAACATACAGAGTATCCTGCATATCACGAGCGGGATGCTCAGACGGGATGTTCAGGGCTTCAAAGTTGTGCCAGTCGTTTTCCACTTCGGGTCCGGCTGCGTGCTCGAAACCGAGCCCGGTCAACACATCACACACCTCGTCCATCACAAGAGAGACGGGATGCAGGGATCCGGCCCACGGCTTACGCCCGGGCATGGTGGGATCAAACTGGCTCAGAGCCTGACTTGCTTCGGCAGCCTGGAGTTCGGCCTGCCAAGAATCAATCAGAGCAGTAATGCGCTGCTTGATCTCGTTGGCCTTCTTACCGCCCTCAGGCTTGTCAGTCTTGTCGAGCTTGCCAAGAGCACCCATGGATTGGGCAAGTTTGCCCTTACGACCCAAGAACTCGATACGGAGTTCGTCCAGTTCCTTTAACGAACAAGCCTGGCCCTTGCGAGATTCGCAATCCAGGACCAGGCTGTCGAGTCCTTCCAGGAAGGACTTCAATTCATTACTCACGTCTAGCTCACCTTAGCTTTTGCAGCCTCAGCGATTTTGGCGAAGACGGCGGGATCGCGTACTGCCATGTCGGCGAGCACTTTACGATTCAGCTCGATACCAGCCAGCTTGAGGCCGTTCATGAGACGGCTATAGGAAAGACCATTGATGCGTGCAGCAGCGTTGATACGCATGATCCACAGCTTACGAAACTCACGTTTCTTACGCTTGCGGTCACGGTAAGCGTTGCACAGTGCCTTCTCGACACGCTCGCGAGCGGTACGGTAAAGGCGGCTACCAGCTCCGCGGTAACCTTTGGCCATTTTCAGATACTTTTTGTGACGCCTCTTAGCGGCAACACCACGTTTAACTCTCATGGTTAAACCTCCATCTTTAATTACCTCCCGGGCCGGACGGACTCCCCCAGCGAGGCAAGATTCTATAGGTTAAAAACAAAAACGGATAATCAAATCTGTAGCGAAGCTGACAGGCGTGTGACGATGAGCCAATCCCACCGCCCCTTGTACGCTGCCAGCGAGCTTTCTCAGAGACGATTACTAGCCGTTGGGCAGCTGACGACGAACGGCCTTCATGTTTGTGGCATCCACGGTAGTGGACTGCCCCAAACGACGCTTACGCTTGGCGTTCTTCTTGGTCAGGATGTGACGCAAGTTCTTTCTGCGACGCTTGAATTTACCGGTAGCGGTCTTGGAGAAACGCTTCGCGGCTGCGCGACGAGTTTTGATCTTGGGCATAGTAGCCTCCTTAATAAAGGGGAAGACCCCTTAGTATCGTCTATTTTTTAACGGGAGCAAGCATCATTGTCATCGTCCGTCCCTCAGACAATGGCCTGCTCTCAACTTTGGCGATATCCTGCGTATCCTCCACAACACGTTCGAGCATTCTCAGCCCGCGGTCCTTGTGGACAATCTCGCGTCCCCGGAAGAAGACAGTAACCTTACAGCGGTCGCCTCCTCCCAGAAATTTAACAATTTTCTTGAGCTTTGTTTGGTAATCGTGCTCATCGGTTTTAGGCCGGAATTTGACTTCCTTGATCTTGATGACGGTCTGCTTACGCTTAGCTTCCTGCAGCTTCTTCTTCTGCTGGAATTTGAACTTACCGTAATCCATGATCTTGCACACTGGCGGATCAGAATTAGGTGCAACTTCAACAAGGTCAAGTCCCTTATCTTTGGCACGTTCAAGAGCATCGCGAGTGTCCAAGACACCCAGCTGTTCGCCGTCCTCGTCAACCACACGCACCTTGGGGATGCGAATCCTTTCGTTACGCCGTACCAGATCTTGTTTTTTCTGGCCTCGGCGGTCGTTACCCCGAAAAGCTATAGCTCATGCCTCCTGCTTTGAAAGGCGCCTGGGCAGCATCTAAAATGAGCTGCGCGGCTTCTTCCAGTGTCATCAACCCGGGATCTTCACCATCGCGTGAGCGAATGTTGACACACCCAGCCTCAACCTCTTTATCACCGATTACCAACATATACGGGACCTTCTCAACTTGAGCTTCCCGAATCTTATAGCCGAGCTTTTCATTGCGGGTATCCGCCTCAACACGGATGCCCTTACTTGCAAATAAGGCTTCAGCTTCTTTAACAAAATCATACTGAGCGTCTGTTACATTCAGCAGACGCGCTTGAACAGGAGCCAGCCAAACAGGCAGTGCTCCTGCGAAATGTTCTATGAGAACGCCAATGAATCTCTCGATGGATCCGAGGATAACCCGATGCAGCATGACCGGGCGGTGACGCTCACCGTCCTCGCCCACATATACCAAGTCAAAGCGCTCTGGCAAGGTAAAATCACACTGAATGGTGGCGCACTGCCAACGGCGATCCAGAGAATCCTTGAGAATAATATCAATCTTGGGGCCGTAAAAAGCGCCGTCACCTTCATTGATGGTGTACTCTTTACCAGTGGACTGCAGCGCCTCGGTCAATGCTGTGGTTGCCAGTTCCCAATCTTCATCAGTGCCAACAGACTTCTCGGGACGAGTGGAAATTTCGGCATCGAACTCGAAACCGAACATATCCATGATGTCCTTAACAAAGTTGAAAACGCCAACGATTTCATCCTGCAACTGATCCTTGCGGCAGATGAGATGGGCGTCGTCCTGAGTAAAGGAACGGACACGCATCAAACCGTGCAGAACGCCAGACTTCTCGTGGCGGTGAACAACACCAAGCTCGAAGTAGCGCTGCGGCAGATCGCGATAGCTCATGATCTTACGCTTGAAGATCAACATGTGCGACAAACAGTTCATGGGCTTGATGCCATATTCCTGCTCGTCGATTTCCGTGAAATACATATTCTCAGCGTAGTTGGCGTAATGGCCAGACTTCTCCCACAGCGCCTGCTTAAGGATGAGGGGCCCCTGAACAATCTGGTAGCCGCGCTTGAGGTGTTCTTTACGCTCCCAGTCTTCCAGGATCGTACGAACAAGACCACCTTTGGGATGCCAGAGGATCATGCCACCACCCACGTCTTCGTGAGTGGAGAACAGGTCAAGCTGAGTGCCAAGCTTACGGTGATCGCGCTTCTTGGCTTCTTCCAAACGGAAGAGATGCTTCTTCAGCGCCTTGGGGTCCTGCCATGCAGTACCGTAAATGCGCTGGAGCATTTTATTTTTTTCATCGCCGCGCCAGTAAGCACCTGCCACAGAAAGCAACTTGAATGCTTTCAGCATGCCGGTACGGGCCACATGAGGACCGCGGCAGAGATCGGCGAATTCGCCTTGAGTGTAGATGGAATATTCGGTCTCACCCAGATCATCGATCAGTTCCTGCTTGTAGTCCTCACCCATGTCAGCAAAGTATTTCTTTGCTTCATCGGCAGACATCATCTGGCAGGCGAAATCCTTGTTGGCACCGACAGAGGAAAGCATTTCCTTTTCGATAGCCTCAAGGTCTTCCGGGGTGAACGGACGCTCGTAGTCGAAATCATAGTAGAAACCGTCCTTAATAGAGGGACCAATGGTCACCTGAGCGGAAGGAAACAGTTTCTTTACGGCCTCGGCCATAAGGTGGGCAGTGGAGTGACGAATGACTTCCAGCCCCTCTTCGCTATCAGCAAAGACGGGCTCGAGAGTGGTGCAGGCAGTCGGTACGGCAGTAGTAAGATCAAGGAGAGTATCACCGCACTTGGCAACAACCACTTTCTTGAACTGTTTCTTGGAGAGACCCTCTTTAAGGGCCTCAGCGCACAGTGCGCCCTCAGCCAGGTCAACCTGTTTGCCGGAGACTTCAATCTGCACTCGTCTGCTCCTTCCCGAAATTTCGGGGATTAAAAACAATGAAAGGGAGGCCACTTGGCCTCCCTTCCGGGGATCTTCTGGTAGGCGCGGAGGGATTTGAACCCACGACCCTTTGCACGTCAAGCAAATGCTCTCCCCCTGAGCTACGCGCCTTCTCTGTGAAGCGAGATGTGTAACTATCTGCGAGCCGCTCAGTTGTCAACAGATTTGTTAAATTTTTTTGAATTTTCTTACATTCATTCCAGTGCCACTTCCTACATATATTGTAATAGGCTGGACAGATATATAAAAACTCTGCCATACAATGAATCTCTAAGGAAATTAAGAATGTTACGCGCATACAGAAAGCTATCCATACCCACGAAACTGGCAATCGCAGTATTAGCCATGTTTATCCCATTGGGAACACTCTTCTTTTTCGTAGAGTTAGGCTTTCAGTACGACATTAACATAGGCAAATCCGAACTCACTGGCACGCGTTGCCTACGCGAAGCTTATCGCATCCATCACTATCTTGCCAACCACCGCACTCAACTTCTCTTGAGCAAGCTTTCTCCTGAAAAGAAAGCGAATCTCGAAATTGAAGCGTTAGACCCTGCCATGGAAATCGAGCAGGCTTTCGACCAAATCGCAAGCGACCTGGAAAAGGTACAAAGCGAGAGATCTATCGCCGACACCAACAAAACAAGTTGTGTTGATCTGACCCGAGCCAGAGACATGTGGAAGTGGTATATCAGTACAGGCCGTGAACCCGCATATGATGCGGCCTCTCAAGCCATTCAGGCCCTGATCACCGACATATCCCACTGTGCACAACTGGCACTGGACCCCGCCCTTGACAGCCAGATGCTGGCGCGTGCAACCGTGGGCATCCTTCCCCGATCCAGTGAAATTTTGGCAAAAGGGCAAGCCATGGCCTTGGAGCTGATAGATGAGAGTCCAGCACATACCGTTGCCCATTTAAGCAAGGAACAACGAGAAGCCTTTATTGGTGGCACCCTCTATTTCCGAATCGGCCTCCTTCGACGCTTGCTTGAAGACTCCAAAGTCGCCCTCGACGAGGATGCCAACTACTATACAGATAGCCCAACCCTTGGGATGAACTACGGCAATCTCCTCAATCATTACCAGAAATCAGCCAATCTTCTTATTGAAGTGGCAACCCGAATTGAGAAAGGACAGGCTGCGCCTGCTGAACTCTTCAATGCCTCTTCCCGAACCAGATCAGCTGGTCAACGCCTTTTTACTGCTGCGATGGATGAAATGGATATCCTCATCCAAAAACGCATCGACGGCTATCAGAAATGGAGAATGTTCGTAGCAGGACTGACAGCAGCAGGCTTACTCGCCGCAATCCTGTTCTTCATAACGGCCTCCCGCTCCATATCCCGAGATATGGAAGGTGTAGCAGATTATAGCCGCCGGATAGCAAAAGGGGACTACGAAGCGTCACTTCCAACGGAAGCCCTTGACCCCACACTGACCAATATGGCCAAGAACATCCAAGCGATGGTTGGCACCCTTGAGGACAAAATCAGCTATTTGGATGGCGTGTTCAGCGGCATGACCATTCCCTGCTTCGTGGTGGACACCGAAGAACGTGTTACATTCGTCAATTCCCAAGCCCTTCGACTGGCTGGTTATGAAAATCAAAAAGATAAAGTCCTCGGTCAAAAGTTAGCACTTCTTGTCTATGGAGATGAACACAAGCCAACAGTAACAAGCCGAGCATTAGCCAGCAAAACTGCCATTACCAATGAACGAATCGAAATAACCACACAGTCAGGTCAAACACGCTATGTACGGCTTGACGTGACGCCACTCACGAACCCAGATAATCAAGTCACTGGGGCCTTTGCCGTTGTCACTGACATGACGACGATGATGGAGAAAGAAAGTTACATTGAGCGACTGGCAGCCTTCCCGCGCGAAGCACCAGATCCGGTTCTTTCTGCTGATGAAAATGGAGCAATACTTTACCGCAACACTGCTGCATCAAACCTTCTCGAGTCACAGGACATTCATTCTGAAACGAGCATTCTTCCAGATGGACACACCGAGATAGTTGAGCGTTGCCTTGCATCCAGCACTAGCCGTCAGGGCATTGAGTCCCAGATCGGGGATTATATCTATTCGTGGACCTATCATCCCCTTCCGGCGCAAGAAATCGTCCACATGTATGCCACTGATGTGACCAAACGCATCAAAGCTGAGAATCAACTTCTTCATGAAGCATTGCACGACACTCTCACGGGTTTGCCCAACAAGGCGCTTTTCCTGGATCGCGTAAACCAGGCCTTCCGCCGTGCGCGAACCCGCGATACCCGCTTCTCCATCCTGTTCCTTGATCTGGATGGCTTCAAACACATCAACGATGGCCTTGGACACAATGTAGGGGACAAACTCCTTGCACGATTTGCATGGCGTATTCGTGACCTGCTCCGCCCAGACGAAACTCTGGCCCGCTTGGGTGGTGATGAATTTACGATCCTGCTCCCTCTCACCAATGATGATGAACATGGCCTCCAAGTCGCCAACCGTATCAAGGGAGACCTCAAGCAACCCTTTGACATTGATGGCAAGTCATTATCTGTCTCAGCCAGTATCGGCATCATCAACGCCCCAGATGGCAACCATGATGCCAGCGACCTGTTACGCGATGCCGAAACAGCCATGTATCACGCCAAGTCATTAGGGCGCGGACGCTCCGAGCTGTTTAATTCGTCCATGCACAAGCTCGTAACAGAACGAGTTCAATTGGAAAACGACCTCAAGGCAGCAGTCGAACTGAACGAATTCGAACCCTACTACCAACCCATCGTCTCGCTCACCACAGGCAGAATCGCTGGATTCGAGGCGTTGATTCGTTGGAATCACCCATCTCAGGGACTCATTCTCCCCACCCGTTTCATCCCATTGGCCGAAGAAACAGGACTCATCGTGCCGCTGGGCGAATTCATGCTTGAAACCGCGTGCAAGCAGGCCAAGCACTGGCAGAATCGATATGTGGCGCATCGCGAACTGACCATGTCAGTTAATATGTCGGTGGAACAAATCACCCGACCATCCATTGGCGATGAAATTGAAGGCATCATCAAACACATCGGCATCCCGCCACATACGGTCAAAATTGAGGTGACAGAATCCGGCCTCATGAACAATGTTGCCCGCGCATCCGATCTCCTCAAGACACTGGAAGATATGGGTGTCTCGCTGATGATTGACGACTTCGGAACCGGATACTCATCGCTTTCACACTTACACCAGTTCCCGTTCCACTTCCTCAAGATCGACCGGTCGTTCGTCTCCACCATGGAAGACAAACCCGACAATTTGGAAATCGTTCGTTCCATCATTTCGCTGGCCCACTCTCTTGGCAAACGAGTTGTGGCGGAAGGTGTCGAGACCCAGTCTCAACGAGACATCCTCGCCGAATTGGGGTGTGAATTCGTTCAGGGTTACTATTTCTCCCGTCCGCTTCCAACGGCCCAAGCAGAAGCTCTTCTGATTGAAGACCTGACATGGTAACCCGCTAACTCCCTACTCCTCTACCGTCTTCTACCTCAGCCACATGCCCTAGAAGCTGTCTAATCCAATTGGCAATCCGTAGGCCTTGTGATATTGATTTCATCAATAGAACAACAAGGAGCTATCTAGAATGCAAATACTTATTACTATCTCCAGCACCGACCCGGAGATCAAATGGAACGCCGTTCGTTACGGCAACTTTCTCCTCGAAGCAGAAGAAGATGTCACCATCTTCCTGAATGGGCCTGCTGTCGACCTCATGGCAGGCGACAGTGAGCAATTCCCCATCGCCCAGCAGGCAAAAATATTCACGCTCAGTGAGGGCGTGCTCGTCGCCTGAGGCAAGTGCATGGACATCCACGGTGTGGATGAAAGCGAAACTTGCAAGTTGTCCAATATGAAGTTCCTCTATGAAGAGATGAAGCGTGCGGACAAAATCATGAATTACTAACTTAGCTCCGCCGACCTACATGGTCGTCGGAATGATTGAGCTTACAAAGAAGCCCCGACTTGCGATGCAAGCCGGGGTTTCTATTTACAATGCATGTAATGTTTAGCCGATGGCCGTAATCGCCTCTTGTACGATTTCACCAACGGTCACATCTATCAGTTCATTATCGCGAAAGGTTCTGATTTCTGTACTATCATCAACCAGTGATTCCAACTTTTCCTTTGCAGCGGCAGCCTTGATTACTCCCAAGCCCCAAGCGGCATAAGCTCGGTTGTATGAATCGGTTTCGTCCAGGGCAATGGTCAGAAAACGTTCCCATGGCTCAACCATTTCCGGTCGTTCTCCGGCCAGACGGGCCAATCCCCAGAATACATCTCTGCGCAGTTCAGGGTGATCAAGAAAATTGCCGTCACACTTCTCATCACAAAAAATGTAGGACGCCAGAATCTTGTGAAACTCCTTGGCGAGCTTTTCGTGGTGTACCATGGCTTCAGCCATAAAATGTGGGATACCCCAGCCAAGGTTGCCGGATTCTTCATTCATGTGCCACATACAGGTACGCAAGAGTATGCGCGCCTTTTCCATAGAGGCCTCAGCAAGACGTGCAGCGACCAGACCAAACAAGGTGACCGATCGCCAACGCACTACCTCTTCCTTATCCAGACGAAGGTTGAGTAGCGGCGGGATCAATTCCCCCGGAGGTTGCTCATCAAGTTCGGACAAGCGGGCTTGCCAATCATCAGATATAAGTATGGCTCGAACGTCTTTCTTTACGCGGCGAAATCGTGACATGGGAACTCCAAAAGGTATTTGTCGCTCAAGTTGTATCAAACAAAAAGGGGACCGCCAATGGCAGTCCCCTTTACTATAATCACCTTGCGTGTGATCGCAATAGGAATAATTCCTATTTATTTGGATTCAACTTCTTTCTTAAAATCAGGATCTACATCAAAGCCGTACTCTTCGGCTTTAGCGAGACAGATCTTGGCATCGTCCCACTGCTCGAAGTGAGCATCAACAATTGCTTTGTTGTTCCAGGCGGGGCCAAAATTAGGCACGGTGTCCAGAATCTTCTTGAGCATCTTGTCAGCTTCTTCGTAGTCAGCCATGCTGATGAGCAAAGAAGACATGGTTGCCTGAGCCTGAATGAAATCGTGATCGAGCTTCAGAGCCTTTTTCAGAGCCTTGTGAGCCTTATCGTCTTCACCCTGCTGCATGTAAACGAAGCCGATGTTGCCCCAGGGGACAGCAAAGAACGGGCGTTCCTGCGTAGCGCGGATGTTGTAGTTCAGGCAGCCTTCCATGTCTTCGCGCTGCATGGCGATGCCGCCCAGCTGCACGTATGCTTCGGCCATCTTCGGAGAGTTGGCAACAGCTTCGAGAAATTCACGCTCGGCTTCAACGAAGTCGCGGCGGGACAGAAAAGCCACACCCAGATTGTAGTGAGTGTTACCACACTGGGGATTGTTGGCGAGCTTACCTTTGAGGTCAGCGATATAGTCGTCGATGTTTTCGAAATGTTCCATGGCGTCCTATCCTTCTCTTATGGCTTGATGCCGTGTTTTTTCAAATGTTCCGCATACCAGAGGCAGTATTCATAGACCGGGCGAACTTTTTCAAAGTTCATGACGAGCATGACATTGAATTCGTTAACCGCATCGATGTATTCCTGATTCTTGAACTTGCCGGATTCACGCACGAACAACTGCGAAAGCTGATCCGAGGTATAACCAGACATGTCCTGGCGGATATCAATGGGATCGAACGGCGCTGCGAACGGGTCCCAATTTTCATAGCCCACACGCTCCACAAACTTGCGACGGCGCTTGGACATTTTCTCATACATGTACTTTTTACGAGCCTCAATATCGTCCGTCGAAAGCTCTTCGAAATTACCTACGCTGTTCTTTGCCATGGCTTACTCACCACCGCCAAGAACAACGGTCTTGGTTTCGCAGGTTTCACAGGCGGACTTGGACTCGGTGCAGGAAGAACAAGCGTCTTGCTCGGCTGCGCCGGGAGCCTTGAGCTCGGCAGGAGCCTCATTGGTACCCTTGAAGGTAGTACCAGTCTGGGCTGCTTTCTTAGGTTTGGCCGGAGCCGCGCCTATGCCCAAGTAGTTCTCATCATAATCGGTGACCAGAGCCATGGACAAGGGAACCAGCATGTCGCCCAATTCCTTGTAACGGCTGCCGATGCCTTTCTGCATGTCGCGACCAATGGCAATCAGCTTGTCGATGACGATATCCATGTTCACGGTGGGGTATTTTTCCCCGCCCTTGAAACCAGCCTGATTGCAAGTATGAGCCTCGCCTCCGATAGAGGTAGGTACACCATACAGACGGCAAGTGATCGGACGATTCTCGTAGATGGCGCAGAGATCATCGTCTCCGAGCATGGGACAACGGACACGCGCCTTGGATACTTCCATAAGAATCTCAGTGGCGGGACGGCCTTCCTGGCTTGCCTTGTACACTTTGCGTTTCAGCTTGTGAATTTGGCGATCAGCCTGATCTGCACGTTCCATAACCTTGGAACGCTCCAGACCGGAAAACTTCTCGTTGAACTTGTGGTTGATGTAGAGAGCCTCGGCCAGAGTAATGTCGAACAGGGCATGACAGCAATCGCTGCAGCCCTTGCCACATTTTACCAGCTCTGGCATTTCGGTCTCAAATTTAGTGAAGACAGCGTCTACTTCAGCGACAACAGCTTCGTATCTCTCAAAATATTCAGTAAAATCAATCGCCATTGTATATGCTCCTCGTCAGATTGGCGCGTGGACCGCGCAAATCGTGGCGGTATAGTGCTTCGTTAAATAAGTCGCAAATCGGGGCCGTCAACCGCATGGGGGTGGAAAAAGAAAGATTTCGCCCAGAATGAAAATGGATTTGCGGCAAATACAACTCTGGCTGTCTCAAAGTATTCGAGTGCTAGACGCAAGGTGAAGTCAGGACCGAAGCGCATTGTGATACGCGAGGGTCTGGCTTCGCCGCAGCAACGACGCAATCGGATGCTTTGAGGCAGCCAGAGAAAATGGAACGGGAGCGAAAGTTAACTTTCGCTCCCGTAGCCATATCGAGAATAGAGACTAGTTCTCTTCGATGGTGATAGCGTCGGATTCACAAACCTCAACGCAGGACTCACAACCGAGGCACTCTTCTTCGTTCACTGCAACAGCTTTGCCGTCCTGAAGCTCGTAAACTTCAGTGGGACAAACGTCTACACATTCGCCGTCGCCGGTGCACTTGTCGTTGTCGATAGTAATTGCGTAACCCATTTTTTTTCCCTCCAGAGAATGATTTGGGATGCCCGCCATTCGCGAGCTGATTTTACTGCACCGTCAGAGTTATCCCTGACATATATGTGGTGCAACAAATTGGTATAAAGTTCCGGCCAAGAGACCGGGTTCGAATTTGCAAATATAACCAAGGTCGCTTTGTGTCAAGCCGAGAAAGCGATTATCAACTCAACTGCAAAAACATAAGGTAATAAATGACGGTTGTGATGAAGGCCGGACTCGTTTATCTTGCTTGCTTACGAATGAAAAACTCTTACTTCATATAAAGGATATTTTATGTTTACTCAGGAAGAACTCAGAAAATATGCCGAGACTCTGTGGTGGGGCCTCTCCACTGCACGCACCAAACCGTATCAGCCGGGCGATTTCGTCCTGCTCCGTTTCGACACTGATGCTCTGCCGCTGGCCGAAGTCATGTTCGATATGCTCATCGAGAAAGGGCTCAACCCGATTCCTCGTCAAAACATGACCACCAAAATGGATCTCTCTTTCTACGGCAAGGGAACCGAGGCTCAGCTCACCGATATCCCGGCAGGCGACAAAGAATTTGTCGGCAATCTCAATGGCCTCATCTCTCTGATTGCGCCCGCCTCCCTCACCCATCTTCAAGATGTTGATCCCAAGAAGATCGGCAAAGCTGCCGTAGCCCGCAAGTTCATGCGCGACATCATGGAAAAACGCGAGCAGACCGGCGATTTCGGCTGGACTCTCTGCGTCTACCCGACACCGGCCCTTGCCGAATCCGCAGGTCTTTCCATGGAAGAATTTAAAAAACAGGTTATGGATGCCTGTTTCCTGGAAGAAGCCGATCCCATCGCCAAATGGAACGAAATTTTCGAAGAAGCCGAGAAAGTCAAAGCATGGCTTAATGGTCTCGACGTAGATACCATCCGCGTCCAGTCCGAGAACACTGATCTCACCGTCGTTCCCGGCGAAGATCGTCGCTGGCTCGGCGTGTCCGGTCACAATATCCCGTCCTTCGAGATTTTCCTTTCCCCAGACTGGCGCGGCACCGAAGGCGTATACTACGCTGACCAACCTTCTTTCCGTTCCGGCAACTACGTCGAGGGCGTGAAGTTGACGTTCGAAAAGGGTATCGCAGTCAAGACCGAAGCCAAAGTCGGCGATGAGTTCGTGGCCAAGCAGCTCACTCTCGACGAAGGCGCCAACCGTCTCGGCGAATTCTCACTTACCGACAAACGTTTCTCCAAGATCAGCGCGTTCATGGCGAACACCCTGTTCGACGAAAACTTCGGCGGCGAGCAAGGCAACTGCCACGTAGCGGTCGGCGCATCCTATGCCGACACCTACGCAGGCGATCAGTCCACCCTCGATGCAGACAAAAAAGAAGAGCTCGGATTCAACGATTCCGCTCTGCATTGGGATCTCGTCAACACCGAACAAAAAACCGTCACCGCAACACTCAAAAGCGGCGAAACGGTCATCATCTACAAAGACGGCGAATTCCAGTACTAACTGGAAGGAAAGAGGGGCACCCTTTGTAAAGGGCAGCCCCTCATCCCATCTCCCCTTCTAAACTTTTTGGGCGCTACGCGGGGTTGGAGGGACGTCGGATAATTGATTCATGTTCGTTGAAATATTAACTGTATTGAAGACTCATTCACGCGCTCGCATGATCTCGCGAAGCGCACCAAAAAGTTTTGGAGATTCTTAAGAACCTTTTACAAAAGGTTCTTAAGCCGCCGGAGGCATCCCACAATGGCTAAAAGAAATATTTACTTGGAAACGATCCCGCCTGAAGAGGCTGTGCTGCGGGCGAAAGATGCGTTGGATAAAGACGCATTGCTTTCGACTGAGACGATCCCGACTCACGAAGCTGCAGGCCGCGTCACAGCGGGACCGATTTATGCGCGATATTCGTCTCCGACATATCATGCTGCGGCCATGGATGGCATTGCTGTGAAAGCAGAATCAACCTTTATGGCACGTGAAGATGAGCCGACACAGCTTGATCAAGGTGAAGGTTTCCTGTTTGTGAATACGGGCAATCCGCTGCCTGAAGGCATGAATGCCGTCATCATGATTGAGAATGTGGTGCAGAAAGATGAGACGACTGTGCTTATCGATGCGCCTGCATTTCCGTGGCAACATGTTCGCCGTATCGGTGAAGATATTGTTGCTACCGAATTGCTCATTCCGCAGAATCGTGAACTCACTCCATCGGATATGGGCGCACTCCTCTCGGCTGGTATTTACGAGATTGAAGTGCGTGAGAAAGTCATGGCGACGTTCCTGCCCACTGGCGATGAAGTGCTGAACTTTCTGGACAAACCCGCTCCGGTCGCTGGGCAGGTTATCGAGTCCAACTCACAGGTTTTCAAGGCGTATGCAGACTCATGGGGCATTGATGCTTCGTGGGCCGCACCGACCCCGGACAATGAAGACGCTCTGCGTGGGGCTGTCATGAATGGCCTTGAAGCGGGCAATCACATTGTTATCGTTGGCGCTGGCTCCAGTGCTGGTAGCAAGGACTATTCAAAGCGCGTATTCGAATCCATCGGTAAGGTGCTGGTACATGGCATCGCTGTCATGCCCGGCAAGCCGACGTTAGTTGCCATTACAGACGAACGCAGCGGCTACCCCGGACGCCTTCTTGTTGGCGCCCCAGGCTATCCAGTGTCTGCCATTGTTTGTCATGAAAAAATTCTCGCACCTGTGATTTCATGGTTGCAAGGAGCCGCCGCACCGGAACGCGCTACTACTGAAATCACCCTTGCTCGGAAGACGCCTTCCAAACCCGGTATGCGAGAGGCATTGCGTTTGGCTGCTGGACGTATTGGGAAAAAGATCGTTGCTGCTCCGCTCGCTCGTGGCGCTGGCATGATCACCACCATGACCAAGGCACAAGCCGTGGCATATATTCCCGAAGAAGTAGAAGGCGTGGAAGCGGGTGAGACCATGCAAGCTGAACTGCTGGTCCCCGAAGCCGACCTCGATCGCGTTCTCGTTCATGTGGGTAGCCACGACAACACACTTGACCTGCTCGCCAACGAACTCATGGGACTGGCCGATCCCATGCGACTTGTTTCCAGCCACGCAGGTTCCATGGGTGGGCTAACGGCATTGAAATCTGGCTCTGCCCTGTTCGCAGGCGCACACCTTTTTGACCCGGAATCCGGTGATTTCAACTTCCCGTTTATCGAACGGTATTTGAAAGATATGTATATCACCACGATTAACCTCGCCATTCGTCATCAGGGCCTGATCGTGGCGAAAGGCAACCCGCTGAACATCAAAGACGTGGAAGATCTCGCACGTGAAGATGTGACTTTCATCAATCGTCAGCGTGGCGCTGGCACCCGCATTCTTCTGGATCACCACGTCAAGACGGCGGGCATCAACCCTCGTGATATTCAAGGCTACGAGAACGAAGAGTTCACACACATGGCCGTAGCCGTGAATGTCCTGACCAACGCCGCAAGCTGTGGCCTTGGTATCTACGCTGCTGCCAAAGCGCTAGACCTCGACTTTGTACCGCTTGCTCGTGAACGGTATGACCTGCTTATCCCCGTCGACCACATGGAAGACGTTCGAATCAAAACCTTAATCAAGATGATTAAGTCCGATGAGATAAAGCAGAAGATCAGAGAACAAGGTGGATATGACACCGACCTGACAGGCCAGATCATGGAAGCCGGAGTCGGGTTGGGATAAAAGGAATCGCTATGAAAGAGAATACCGCACTCGTCGTTATCGACGTCCAGAATATTATGTTCGAAACGCCCAACGCCCAGCTTTATATGGGCGATCAAGTTTTGAACAACATCAAGGACCTCATCGCCAAAGCCCGCCAGGTCGGGATGCCGATCGTCTACATTCAGCACACCACTGATGGAATCGGTAGCGAGTTCGAAAAGGATTCTCACAACTGGCAAGTTCATCCTGATATTGCACCCCAAAAGGGCGATACGACTTCACTCAAATACACCTACGACGCGTTCTGCCACACAGAACTCGACGCCAAGCTCGTCAAGATGGATGTGTCCAAACTAATTTTCTGCGGCCTGCAAACCGAAGTCTGTGTGGATACGACAATCCGTAGCGCAATGGCTCACGGCTATAAGTCCATTCTTGTTGGCGACGCACACAGTTCGTACGATAATGATGTAATCAAAGCGAAGGACATCATTGCGCATCACAACAACGTCTTGAATAGGCGGTTTTGTGAGGTGGTGACGACTGAGACAATTAAGTTTCTTCATAACTAGACAACTCTTTTTCGAACTGATATTCGCTCATCAGATACGCATAAAAAGATAGTCAATCGTTATACTAAGGAGCTCTTGTGGGAACTACTATTTATTCATTCTACAACAATAAAGGTGGGGTAGGAAAGACTACTCTATGCCAAAATGCGGCCTCCTTATTCGCTGCTAACAACCCCAATAAACAAGTATTGGTTATTGATTTATGTCCTCAAGCCAATATCTCCCATTTCTTTTTAGGAGGTGGGCACAAAGGTTATAAGCAAAACCAAAAGCTGCAAACTCAAAGCACAAGAAAGAATATTGTGGGCTTTATGGAATGGTTGTTACGTGGAAACTCTTCCTTTTCAACAATCAGACGATCTTACGCAGTCAGACCCTCAACGTACAATTCAGAGATTTCTGATAATGTATATTTAATTGCAGGGGATCAATTCCTTGAGTCTTTGTCATTGGCCTTGAACTACGCAGTCATCAATCCAGCCAATGTTAAGGCATGGAAAGAATACATGACTGCAATCAAGCGACTTTGTGAATTGGAGTTTGATAGCAAGAACTATGATGATTTAGTAGTTTTCATTGACTGCAACCCTAGCTTTGCGATTTACACTCAAATGGCATTGGTTTCCTCTGATTACTTAATTGTTCCGATGATGGCAGATTACAGCTCATTAGAAGGAATCAAAGGCATTCTAACTTTACTTTTTGGCCAATATCAAAGCGCTGCAGAAAAAACATACGCTGATAACATCATTACTTTCACAAAGAAAATGCGAGAATTCAATCTTGATTTTCCTCAGTTTTATGAATTTGTTTTTAACAACTTCACTTCGAATGTGGGCGTTGCAAAAGCATTTGAATCTGTAAAGAATGAATTAGTCGATTTTTGCCACAAACAATATATCAACTTTCCAGATTACTTTGTACCTCCCACAAATAAAGTCTCAACAACTAAGAGCTGGGAAAAGTGTTATCTTGCAAATGTTAAAGATTTTCACACAGCAGGCAAAGTATCAGCGAGCTTAGGTATCCCCATGCATAAACTCCCGAACAAATCAAAATATTCAATGCCTGACGGCGAGCTCATTCAACTCCCTAAAGCAAACTATCAAGAATCACTTGATCACATCATTTCTTTTTCAAAAAAATTCTAAAATCAATATTTGATAATAAAAAGGCTGCCCCAAGGCGGCCTTTTTATTTACCGCCATCTAAGCGTCTTAAGTCAACAATCAATGCCCGACGCATTCTGCCCATTTTGCCCCTCTAGCAACTCAACCTCCATTGTCCCGGCCTTTACAGCCGTTCCGCCGACTTGAATTCTTTCCGGTCCGCTACTATCGCGGTGCACGATTACCTCGATGACGCCTTCTTTCCCCATGGCGACACCTTGTCTGCCAAGATAGGCATGCTGTGCGACCTGAGGCAGGACGCCGTGATACGACAAATACGCACCGCACGGGCCGTTTGCATTGCCCGTAACCGGATCTTCATCAATACCGATGGCCGGAGCAAACATCCTGCCGTTTGTCAGGCAGTCATCGTCGTCCCCGTTAAAGGCAAAGACAAAGAATCCGTTGCAATTAATTTTCTCACTGATTGCGGCAAGAGCTGCCATGTTTGGAGTCAGACTATCGAGGGTGGCTACGGAGTTAATCGGAACCATGACTTTCGAATGCCCTGCTGAGACCTCTTGAATGGGCAGGTCTGCAATGGCATCAGTCTCATCTATGCCAAGGGCGCATAGAATTTCGTTGCGAAGAGATTGATCATACTCGGGTGTAAATACGATCTTCCCCTGAGTCATCACGACCTTTCGGGTTTCTCCATTAGAAATAACATCTACCGGAAGAACGCCAGCGCCAGTCTTAGCAACGTACGTAGCATTACTCGCCCCCAACTGAGCGCTTCGAGCAAAATGGGAGGCGATGGTTGCATGGCCGCAAATGGGCACCTCAGCTGAAGGAGTGAAATAGCGGACTTCAAGTTCGTAGTCGTCCCGATCCGGTGTCGGAATCATAAAGGCGGTTTCCGATACATTCACAAGCGCAGCAATGGCCTGCATTTCCTGTGCAGACACCCCCGTTGCATCCAGCACCACACCAGCCCGATTGCCCTTACCCGGACTCGAGGTAAAGGCATCAACCAGCAGTACGGAAATCTGTTTCGTCATTTCGCCCCCAGACGCTCGTTAACCGACCCCATCTCCAGCGGCCAAGATCGCGCTTTCCACTGCCTCGGCAATAACGCCCGGCGGGTCTGTGACGCCTTCTTCCATCATGCCAACCTGGAGATTCAGTTCCCGCTGCACCTGAATGGCTCCGGGATTGAAATATTGTTTCCACAACGCTGCCGCCTTTTCAGGCCGTTCAAGCCGAACCATGGTCAGGCCCAAGTACAACAGTGCGTCTTTATATTCACGATCAATGCGCAGAGTCCGCTCAAATTCCAACTTCGCCTGACGATATTTGCCAACTTTATAGAGACAAACGCCGCAGCGATAGCGGACATCGGCATCGTTCTTATCGCAGTCGATGCATTCCTTATATTTACAGCGCGCCTCTTCCCAATTCTGATCTACATAAAGGGAGTTAGCCTCTTTTATCGTATCAATAGCTTCTTCGGTCGAAGCCGTAGGACCATCCGATTTCTCGTTCTTAACGCGACGGACTGCGCCAAACAAAAAATTACGACGTGATTTATTGATCTTTTTCTTCTCAGCCATAAATTCCTCCGGTGCGACAGAATACCGATTTCATCCACGGGGTCAACTAGGGAACCTCGCCGGTGGGCGTCTCCGACGGCTTGAGAACCTTTTGTAAAAGGTTCTTAAAAATCTCCTAAACTTTTTGGTGCGCTTCGCGATGCCCTACTAGCGCGAAAAACGGGGCACATGACAACAAATCCCTTAAAGAATCATCCTTCTTCCCGCTTCCAACCGCCCCGCGAAGCGCTACAAAAAGTTTAGGAGGGTGAGAGGGGATGGGGTCTGGGGAAGGGGAGAGAGGGAAGCCCTTTCCAAAGGG